>JAEEGL011324513.1_pt1 | contig 18595 bp, 17 predicted proteins | sample 9134231 | NCBI WGS metagenome assembly JAEEGL01 (sample SAMN16246548, study PRJNA631951) | gut metagenome | biome: gut microbiome; feature: rumen; material: fiber-attached | host: Bos | place: Iran: Karaj | collected 2018-10 | reverse complement strand
TGAGTAGTGAAGACAATATTGCCGCAATCGGAAGCGGAGAGGCTCTTACAGATAAAATCGTCAAGGGCGAAGAAGCAACGATTGTTGTTACAAAGACTCCGTTTTATGCCACCATGGGCGGTCAGATAGGTGATATCGGAGTCATTAAAACCGCGGACGGAATTTTTGAAGTTACGGATACCGTAAAACTTCCCGGTGACCGTGTCGGACACGTCGGAACATGCGTGGAGGGTTTCATTGCTAACGGAAGCAAAGCAGAACTTGCCGTTGATACGAAGAACAGAGCGTATACCTGCAAGAACCACTCCGCAACCCATCTTTTACAGAAGGCGCTGCAGAACGTGCTCGGTGACAATGTACATCAGCAGGGTTCCTATCAGGATCCGGACCGTACCAGATTCGATTTCTCCTACGGCAAGGCCATGACGAAGGAAGAACTCGATAAAGTCGAGAAACTGGTAAACGAGTGGATTGAAGCGGATTATCCGGTCATTACAAAAGTATGCATTATCGAGGAAGCCAAAGAACTCGGAGCCATGGCTTTATTCGGAGAAAAATACGGCGAGAAAGTCCGCGTGGTTATGATGGGCGATTCCAAAGAATTCTGCGGCGGTACCCATGTAGCACATACCGGAGAAATCGCGTTCTTTAAGATTTTATCCGAAAGCGGCACGGCGGCCGGCGTCAGACGTATCGAGGCTGTTACCGGTGCGAATGTCATGGCGTATTATAAGAATCTGGAAGAAATGTTCTTAAATTCCTGTGCGGTCATTAAAGCACAGCCTGCGGATTTGTCCGGCAAAATCGAACATATGAAGGATGAAATCAAGGCACTGCATTCCGAACTGGATTCCATCAAGAGTCAGGTTGCCAAGGATGCGGCCGGTGATATCATGGATTCCGTAAAAGAAGTAAACGGCGTCAAACTTGCGGCGATTTCCGTTCCGAATGTCGATATGAACGGACTTCGTGATCTCGGTGACCAGATTAAGACTAAAATCGGGGAAGGTGTTATCGTGCTCTTATCCGATAAAGACGGCAAAGTCAACATGGTTGCCATGGCAACCGATGAGGCACAGAAGAAAGGTGCCCATGCCGGCAACTTAATTAAGGCAATTGCCGGAAAAGTCGGCGGTGGCGGCGGCGGACGTCCGAACATGGCTCAGGCCGGCGGTAAGAATCCGGCGGGCATTTCCGATGCGATTGAAGAAGCAAAGAGCGTGCTCGAAGGAATGATTACCGGATAACAAAAATTTTAAAATAATCCCAATAATTTACCCTGCCAAAAGCGTTTCTATGTATGAAAAGGGGTTTGAACCCTTTCATAAAATTCAGAGGGAAAAGGGGAAAAGATTATGAAGAAATTATTTGTACTTTCAATGATCACATTAACAAGCGTATTTCTGTTCGCGGGATGTAACGGAACTACTTCCGTGCAACCGGCATCAAACGTGCCGGTCGAAGAATCCGAAATCAAACCGGAAGAGATAACGGTTCCGGATGACGTGACGGAAGATTCCGGGTCCGTTACGGAAGCACTCGTTGTTTTTGAGCCGGTGGAAATCCGTTCCCTTCCGTCCGGCGCCGATGTTTTCTTAAACGGCCTTAACTGGAGCGGAAATTACGACTGCGAATCCGAAGAAGAAATGAAGACGGCCATCTGCTTTATGATGGAGCATCCGTACTCCGTATGCGATTTTTCTTTGTATAAGGATTTCATCGATATTCCGGTCTATGAGGATCTGGAAAAAGATCCGAAGTTCTTTAAGGCGGACAGCGAAGCGAACGACTGGTCCGGATATTATATTTACGATGCCGACGGTATGGACAAGCTTCTTGAAAATATTTTTAACGTTGATGATGACATGCTTGCCAAAATCAAAAATCCCGATTATTTCGAAGAACTGTTTATGTACGAAGACGGTACAAAGACACCATTCGTCTATTATGAGGACGGAAAATACTATGCTCATAACGGCGGAATCGGCGGACCGGGATGGAATGTTGAAATTGTAAGTGCCGAGAGAGCGGGCGATGTTTTCCACTTCGTATATGATGTGACTGATGATTATGAAGGCGGCCAGACCTATACAAGATATGCGGTTATGGAGTTTAAGACCATCGACGGAAACGGCTATTGGACGGTATATAAGACCAGCGATCAGAATATTTTTTGATAAAATTACCTTGACGAAGCGTGAAAAATCCGTATAATAGGGAATGTGCATTTTTTTTAAAGATCTGAACGGTTGTGCACAAGTCTGAAACCGGGAGGAGGGTTGAGAGATGTCTAGAGTAGAAGTAAAAGAGAACGAATCCTTAGACAGCGCATTACGTCGTTTTAAGAGAAGCTGCGCAAAGGCTGGAATCCAGCAGGAGATTCGTAAAAGAGAGCACTACGAGAAGCCTTCTGTAAAGCGTAAAAAGAAGAGCGAAGCTGCCAGAAAGCGTAAGTACAACAACTAATATCGAAATTGACCACGCGAGAGCGCGGGTTTGATAAGCCACACGTCGTTCGTGTGGCTTAATCTTTGTATGAAGACGAACTCCGGATTGAGAATAAAAAGCGATAAAGACGTACAGGCGTTAAAGAAGCGAAGATAAATCCGGGATGAATGGTAAATACGGGGAAGAAATAAAGACTTGACGGCAATATGTTTGCTACAACTTAAAATCCTTGATTCACCCGGCGAATGGATTTTTTTCATCGCTGATTTGCTTATCATCGCCTTTATTGTGATTAATATCATTGATATTAACCGCTTTGTGGTTAGAAAAACGGTTCTTGAATCGGAGAAGATTCCGGAAGGGAAAGAGGTAAAGTTTGTTTTTCTGACCGATCTGCATTCCCGCAAATATGCCGGAAACAATGAAAAACTGCTGGAAACGATTAAAGCGTGCAATCCCGATTTTATTCTTTGCGGCGGTGATATGATGACGGCGAAGTCCGGTAAAAATAACGAGACGGCGGTTTCGTTTATGAACCGTCTGGCCGAAGATTATAGGATTTATTATGCGTTTGGCAATCACGAATACCGGGCCCGTGAATATGAAAAATCGTACGGCAGCATGTTCGCGGATTATAAAAAGGCCATAGAGTCCGATAACATTGTATGTCTGGATAAGGAGTCCTTGGAGATTCGTCCGACGAAGGACGTAAGGCTTGTCATCAGTGCTCTGTCGATTGAAAAAGAGTATTACAAACGTTTTGTGAAAATGACGCTTCCCGACGATTATATATCGCGTCTGGTCGGACCGGCGTCCGGGGATGCATATCAGATTCTGCTGGCACATAATCCCCAGTATGCCGAGAATTATTTTGCGTACGGCGCGGATTTGTTTTTAGCCGGACATTATCACGGAGGAATCATCCGCCTTCCTTTTATCGGAGGAGTGGCATCTCCCGCCATACGACTTTTTCCGAAATACAGCGGCGGGCTTTATCATAAGAACGATAAGTACGGTTATGTTTCGTGCGGACTCGGAACGCATACGGTACCGATGAGATTTTTGAATCCCGGGGAAGTATCGTACTTTGAAATTATACACAAGTAAAGGTGACAGGCACTTTAGGGCTAAAAGTGACAGGCACTTTAGGGTCAAAAGTGCAAAAAGATGTGAAGCATCTTTTGGGCACCCATAGAGGAGAAAAATGGCAATACCCGTAAAACTTGAAGTATTTGAAGGTCCGCTGGACCTGTTACTTCATCTGATTGAAAAGAATAAAGTGGATATTTACGATATTCCGATCAGCCTCATTACCGAGCAGTATCTGGAATATGTGCGCAATATGCCGAAAGAGGACTTAAATGTAGTAAGCGAGTTCCTTGTAATGGCGGCGACGCTTCTTGATATCAAATGCAAGATGCTTCTTCCAAAAGAGGAAGTTCCGGAAGGGGAAGAGGAAATCGACCCGAGAGCCGAACTGGTACAGAAACTTCTCGAATACAAAATGTACAAGTACATGTCTTTGGAACTGAAGGACATGCAGATGGGCAGCGAGAGGAATATCTATAAGAAGCCGACCATACCGAAAGAAGTGGCATCCTACAAGCCTCCGATCGATTACGAAACCCTTGTCGGGGAAAGTACGCTGCAGGCGTTAAACAATCTGTTCCAGACGATTGTTAAAAGAAACGAGGAAAAACTCGACCCGATACGAAGCGGCTTCGGAAAAATCCAGAGAGAGGAAGTTGACCTCGATCAGAAACAGCTTGAAGTTTGTGCTTATATCGAAGCACACAAGACCTGTTCTTTTACGGAACTTTTAAGCAAACAGAAAAGCAAGATGGACACCATCGTGACGTTTTTGATTATTTTGGAACTGATTAAGGTCGGAAGTATCGATGTGAAGCAGGATAAAACATTTTCGGATATCATTATTACGTATAAGGCACCTTTTGTGAGGGTGGATTTATCTGAGTAAAACCGGGAGATTATGCTATATGGAAATGAAACGTATACAGGCTGCAATCGAAGCAATCCTTTTCGCAAAGGGTGAATCGGTTGAAGTGAAGGACTTAACGGAAGCGCTCGAGTGCAGTGAAGAAGAAATCCGTCAGGCAATTGACAACTTAAAAACAAATTACGCAAAAGCGGACCGGGGCATACAGATTACGGAACTGGAGAATGCCATTCAGCTTCGTACCAAGGAAGAGTTCTATGACGATTTGATTAAAGTAACCACGGTACCGAAGAAGCAGACCCTTACCGATGCGGCACTCGAAACGTTATCGATTGTTGCCTACAAGCAGCCGGTTACGCGTCTTGACGTGGAAAAAATCAGGGGCGTCAATTCCGATTCGAGTCTGAATAAACTGCTTGAATACGGTCTGATTACGGAAGTCGGCCGTCTGGATGCACCGGGAAAACCGATTTTATTCGGAACCACAGAACAGTTCTTACGGTCGTTCGGTGTTAAATCCATCGAGGATCTTCCGCAGGTAAATCCGGATGTCTTAGAAGACTTCAAGGTGCAGGCGGAGAAGGAAATTCAGATTAAACTCGATATTTAAAACCGGCCCTTCGATATCAAAGGTAAACGTTCGTTTTTTACCTGGAATAAGACGGGACTTGCCCGTATCGGCAAAAAGTACAGTTAAAGGTCAAAAAATACGGAAAAATCGTAAAAATTTTTCTATGTTTTTTGACTTTTTTATGTTATAGTGATATTTGGCTGTGTTTGGGGTTTTTCCCATACGACAAACAATATTTTTTTAAAATATATATGGAGGTTTTCAACATGAGTACTGTTTCTACAAGTGCAGCGAGATCGAGAATCGAATCATTGCTCGATCCAAACAGTTTCGTTGAAATCGGCGGACTCATTTCTGCCAGAGCAACCGATTTTAATCTGAAACAGATTGATACTCCGTCCGACGGTGTTATCACCGGATACGGTGTAATCAATGACAATCTGGTTTATGTATACAGCCAGGACGCTTCCGTTTTAGGCGGAACCGTAGGAGAAATGCATGCGAAGAAAATTGCCGATCTTTACGATAAGGCAATGAAGATGGGCGCTCCGGTCATCGGCTTAATCGATTCCGCGGGTCTTCGTCTTCAGGAGGCAACGGATGCATTAAACGGATTCGGGGAGATTTATTTAAAGCAGTCCATGGCCAGCGGCGTAATCCCTCAGATTACCGCAATTTTCGGCAACTGTGGCGGCGGACTTGCCATTGTTCCCGCACTTTCCGATTTTACCTTTATGGAGAAGAAGGGTGCACATCTTTTTGTAAATGCACCGAATGCACTTGACGGAAACAGCAAGGATAAATGCGATACTTCCGATGCAAAGTTCCAGACCGAAGAAAGCGGACTTGCGGATTTTGCTGAGGATGAGCAGGAGATTTTTGCAAAAATTCGTGAGCTGGTTGCATTTCTTCCCGCAAACAATGAAGAAGAAGCGGAAGAAATCGCAAGCGAAGACAGCTTAAACAGAGCCTGTGCTTCCATCGAAGCAGGCTATAAGGATGCCGCTTTGGCATTTTCCGATATTGCCGATGACAATGCGTTCCTTGAAGTAAAAGCAGGATACGGCAAAGAGATGGTAATCGGCTTCATCCGTTTAAACGGACTTACCGTAGGATGTGTCGGAAACCGCAGCGTGATTTATGACGAAGAAGGCAAAGAGGCAGAAACACTTGACGAAGTTCTTTCGGTAAACGGATCCGTGAAGGCCGCAGAATTCATTAATTTCTGCGATGCATTCTCCATTCCGGTTCTTTCCCTTACCAATGTAAAAGGATTCACCGCATGCAAATGTTCCGAGAAGAGAATTGCCAGAGCAATCTCCAAACTGACCTATGCATTCGCGAATGCATCCGTTCCCAAGGTTAACGTTATCTTAAAAGAAGCTTACGGCAGCGCATATGTTGCCATGAACTCCAAGGCACTCGGCTGTGACGTAACCTTTGCATGGGAAGATGCACAGATTGGAACCATGGATTCAAAGATTGCCGCAAAGATCATGTATGACGGACAGGGTGCGGATGTAATTAACGACAAGGCAAAAGAGTATGCCGCATTACAGAATTCCGCCATGAGCGCTGCAAAGAGAGGATATGTGGATTACATTATCGCTCCCGCAGATACAAGAAAGTATGTTATCGGTGCGTTCGAAATGCTTTACTCCAAGCGTGAAGACCGCCCCGCAAAAAAACACGGCACAGTATAAAGAAAGGCGGAAACGTATGAAAAAACAGATAACCATTCTGTGCTGTGTCTTAAGTGCGATTTTTCTGTTTGCAGGATGTTCCAAGAAGGAAACCGAGATTCCTTTATGCGACCGGGAACAGATTGAAAGCAATGTGGATACCGTAATTGACCAGATTGTCTGCAATCTTCCGGATAAAGAGGGTGACCTTCCGGAATATTATGACAGCACTTATTATTACGATCAGTCCCATCTGGATCGTAAACAGTGGGCTGCAAAACAGGAAAGCCTTACAAGCCAGCACGACCTTACATTTAAATCTCAGTCAGTATATGACAAAGCAATCGAACTTTATGAAAAAGCTTTGCCTGACAGCGGAAAAGCAACAGCCCGTGCAAAAGATATCGAAATCGGGTTTGGCAAGGACGGCGGATATGAAGTAACCGTTATGCTTTTCTGTGAACAGAAAAACGTGGAAATGGCCCTTTCCTACAATACGGAAATGGAAATTACCAATGCTGCGTTTAACGTACAGTACACCATCGGTGAGAACTTAAAGAAGGCAGCTTTAAACACCCTGCTCGGCATGGGTACCGTATTTGTTATTCTGATTCTTATTTCGTTAATTATTTCCTTATTCGGATTCATTCCGAAGATTGAGAAAGCGTTAAGCAAAAGCAAGAACCAGAAGGCAGAAGAAAAGGCAAAGGTTACTCCGGCTCCTGCTCCGGCTGCAGCACCTGTGGCAGTTGTTGAAGAGGATTTGTCCGATGACCTTGAACTGGTAGCCGTAATCAGTGCGGCAATCGCAGCATATGAAGGAAGCGAAGATACTTCCGGATATGTGGTAAGAAGCATTCACAGAGTAAACAAACGTCAAAGAGCGTAGAAACAGTATTCAGGAGGATATAAAAATGAAGAATTATACCATTACCGTAAACGGAAATGTATATGATGTAGTAGTAGAAGAAGGCGCATCCACAGGTGCTGTAGCAGCAGCTCCCAAGGCAGCTCCCAAAGCCGCTCCCAAAGCAGCCGCTCCCGCAGCAGCTCCGAAGGCAGCATCCGCAGGTGCAGGAAGCATCAAGGTTGAAGCCGGTGCAGCCGGAAAGGTTGTCAGAATCGAAGCAAATGTCGGAACCGCAGTTAAGAAGGGTGATCCGGTTGTTATTATCGAATCCATGAAGATGGAAATTCCCGTTGTTGCTCCCGAAGACGGTACCGTTGCCAGCGTTGACTGTGCACCGGGAGATGCTATTGAAGCAGGAGCTTTACTTGCAACTTTAAACTAATCCGAAGCAGTTACTCAATTCATCAGGAGGAAAGAAAACAATGACTTATGTTTTTGAGACAATTGATAATCTGCTTCATCAGACCGCTTTCTTTAACCTGACCGTGGGAAATTACATCATGATTGCCGTTGCATGTGTTTTCCTTTTTCTGGCGATTAAGAAAGAGTACGAGCCGCTTTTGCTTGTTCCGATTGCATTCGGTATGCTGCTCGTAAATATCTATCCCGATATCATTGCTCCCTGGAGCGAGGATTCGGCAGGCGGATTACTCTATTATTTCTATATTCTGGACGAATATGCAATTTTGCCGTCCTTAATTTTCATGGGTGTCGGAGCGATGACCGACTTCGGACCCTTAATTGCGAACCCCAAGAGTTTCTTGCTCGGTGCGTCCGCACAGTTCGGTATTTACATGGCTTATTTCGGAGCAATTCTGTTAAACCAGACTCCGTGGTTCGACTTTAACGACAAGGCAGCTGCCGCTATTTCCATCATCGGCGGTGCCGACGGACCGACCTCCATTTTCCTTGCCGGAAAATTAGGTCAGACCGCACTTCTCGGACCGATTGCGGTTGCGGCATATTCCTATATGTCCTTAGTACCCATTATTCAGCCGCCCATCATGAAGGCTCTTACCACCGAGAAAGAGCGTAAAATCAAAATGGAACAGCTTCGTCCGGTTTCCAAACTTGAGAAGATTCTGTTCCCCATCATCGTTACCATTGTTGTATGTATGATTCTTCCGACCACAGCTCCCTTGATTGGTATGCTGATGTTAGGAAACTTATTCCGTGAGTCCGGAGTTGTAAAACAGCTAACCGAGACCGCATCCAACGCCCTTATGTACATCGTAGTAATTTTACTCGGTACCTCCGTTGGTGCAACGACTTCCGCGGAAGCATTCTTAAACATGAATACCATCGGTATCGTAGTACTCGGACTGGTTGCATTCTCGTTCGGTACGGCAGCGGGTGTCATATTCGGAAAGCTTATGTGTGCTGTCACGAAGGGCAAGGTAAATCCGCTTATCGGTTCCGCCGGAGTATCCGCGGTTCCCATGGCTGCCAGAGTTTCGCAGAAAGTCGGGGCGGAAGCGGATCCCACGAACTTCCTTTTAATGCATGCGATGGGACCGAACGTTGCCGGCGTTATCGGTACCGCAGTTGCGGCCGGTACCTTTATGGCTATTTTCGGAATCGTGTAATGTGGCTCGCACGCTTACATCACGACTTTAACCTTTACGAAGTCTGCATGCAAGCGGCTCGATATCATTACAGCAATTATTGGTTCGGATGCTTGAATTAACCATCAAATATCCGTCGCAACATATAAATTGTAAATCAGATTTACTTAATAATAATTTGGAGGATAAAAGAATGGCAGATATTGCAAAAAAGCCGATTAAAATTACAGAGACCGTCCTTCGTGACGCTCATCAGTCCTTAATCGCCACCAGAATGCCGACCGAAATCATGCTTCCCATCATCGATACGATGGACAAAGTAGGTTATCATTCCGTAGAGTGCTGGGGCGGTGCTACATTCGATGCTTCCCTTCGTTTCTTAAAAGAAGATCCCTGGGACAGACTTCGTAAATTAAGAGACGGATTTAAGAATACCAAACTGCAGATGTTATTCCGCGGACAGAATATTTTGGGATACCGTCCCTATGCGGATGATGTTGTATATGCATTCGTAGAAAAATCGATTGCCAACGGTATCGATATTATCCGTATTTTTGACTGCTTAAATGACCTTCGTAACTTGCAGGCAGCCGTTGATGCTACCAATAAAATCAAAGCACAGGAAGGCAGAGGCCATGCACAGATTGCCCTTTCCTATACGCTGGGTGATGCTTATACCTTAGAGTACTGGGCAAATACCGCAAAGCAGATTGAGGAGATGGGTGCAGATTCCATCTGTATCAAGGATATGGCGGGGCTTTTACTTCCTTACACCGCTGCAGAGTTGATCAAGGCGATGAAGGAAAATACAAACCTTCCGATTCAGTTACATACTCACTATACTTCCGGTGTAGCTTCCATGACCCAGCTTAAGGCGGTAGAAGCAGGTGTAGACGTTATCGACTGTGCGATTTCTCCTTTTGCACTCGGTACTTCCCAGCCGGCTACCGAAGTTATGGTAGAGACCTTCAAGGGAACTCCTTACGATTCCGGTCTGGATCAGAAGGTTCTTGCGGAAATCGCTGATTACTTCCGTCCTTACAGAGAAGAGTGCTTGGCAAGCGGACTTATGAATACCAAGGTTTTAGGTGTAAACATCAAGACCCTGCTTTATCAGGTACCCGGCGGTATGCTTTCCAACATGGTAAGCCAGTTAAAAGAGCAGCATGCAGAAGACCGTTACAACGATGTTCTTGAAGAAATCCCGAGAGTACGTAAGGACTGCGGTGAACCGCCCCTTGTTACTCCTTCTTCACAGATTGTCGGAACCCAGGCTATCTTCAATGTATTAATGGGAGAGCGTTACAAGATGGCTACCGGCGAATTCAAGGATTTACTTCGCGGTAACTACGGCCAGACCGTTAAACCCATGGATCAGGCTGTTATCGACAAGGTAATTCCGGGCGAGCCGAGATCTACCGCAAGATCTGCCGAAGCAACCGGTCATACCGAGCCCGAGCTTGCAAAGATTGAGGCGGAAATGAAAGAGTGGAAGCAGCAGGATGAGGATGTTCTTTCCTACGCACTGTTCCCTCAGGTTGCCACCGAGTTCTTCAAATATCGTATGGCTCAGCAGGAAAAGGTTGATTTAACCGAAGCGGATACCAAAAACGGAGCTTATCCGGTTTAATGTAAATTTATGGATTTTTGAATGTTTAAAAACGGTGGGCTTCTGCGTATGCAGGGGCCCTCTTGTGTTTAAAAATGTTATTGCAGGGGAAGTTTTGTGTGAAGAGGAAGGGGGATTTTCATGAGAATTTTATTTATCGGAGGTACGGGAACCATTTCGCAGGCAATTACAAGAAAACTTGTGGCAGACGGGGAAGAAGTTATTCTTGTAAACAGGGGAAACCGGAATAGTGAATTTGAAGGAAAAGTAAAGCAGATTACCGTAAAGGATGTCAATGACGAAGAAGAGTTTTCCTCTGCCATCCGGAAATTTTTAGATAATCAGGGTGCGGGGACCGGCGAAAAATTCTTTGACTCGGTCTGCGATTTTATCGGCTTTCATAAAGAGCAAATTGAACGCGATGTCCGGATTTTTAAAGGAAATACAAAGCAGTTTATGTATATTTCCTCCGCGTCGGCCTATCATAAACCGGTGAAAGACTATGTTATTACGGAAGGAACGTCTCTTGCAAATCCTTACTGGCAGTATTCGAGGGATAAAATCGAATGCGAAGATTATCTCATGGAAGAATATAAAAAAGACGGATTTCCGGTAACAATTATCCGTCCGAGTCATACTTATGATGAAAGAAGTGTGCCTTTGGGGGTTCATGGAAAGAACGGTTCCTATCAGGTAATAAAACGAATGATGGAAGGAAAACCCGTTATCATTCACGGAGACGGAACAAGTCTGTGGCGAATGACGTTTAATGAAGATTTTGCGAAGGGATTTACCGGATTAATCGGTAATCCTCATGCCATCGGCGAATCGTTCCATATTACCAATGAGGAAACGCTGACGTGGAACCAGATTTATGAAACAATTGCAAAAGTGCTGGGTGTTGAACTGAAACCATATTATGTATCGAGCGACTTCCTTGCATCCTGCAGCGATTATGATTTTACGGGCTCACTCATCGGCGATAAATCAAACAGCGTTGTATTTGATAATTCCAAACTGCATCGTGCCGTGCCGGGGCTTGCCATGAATATCCGTTTTGAAGAAGGCATCAGGCGTACTATCGGGTATGTACTTGGTCATGAGGAATGTCAGGTGGAAGATCCGGAATTCGATGCCTGGTGCGATACGGTGATTGAGAATCTCGAAGAAGCAAAGAAGCGGATAAATCGTGGAAGAAATGCGTAAAATACGCAAATAATTCGGAAAACAAACATGAAAACGGTTGTAATCGGAGGAGGACCTGCCGGAATTGCGGCAGCATATGCTGCGGCGGAAGCGGGAGATGAGGTGCTCCTTCTTGAGAAAAATGAAAAGCTCGGGAAAAAGCTCTTTATTACGGGGAAAGGAAGATGCAATGTTACCAATGCCTGCGATAAGGATGCTTTCTTCGAACATGTCGTGAGTAATCCGAAATTTCTTTATTCGGCCTATTCCGGTTTTGACAATCAGGCGTTAATGAAGCTGATTGAAGAAAACGGAACGGAACTGAAGATTGAACGCGGAGACCGGGTTTTTCCGGTAAGCGATCATTCTTATGACATCATTGATGCGTTGAAGAATGCGCTGAAAAAGGCAGGCGTAAAGGTACGGTTAAATGCGCAGGTCAGTGATATTCTGACTTGCAGGAAAGAGCATGCTGCGACAGCGGAGGATGTTTCCGCTCCATCATCAAAAACCGCAAAGGATAAATCTGTTCATACGGAACGGATGGTTCAGGGTGTGAAATTATCGAGCGGTGAGGCGATTTTTGCGGATAAAGTTGTTATCGCCACCGGAGGAATTTCCTATCCGTCCACCGGTTCGACCGGTGACGGTCACCGGTTTGCGCAAAAGTCGGGGCACAGAATCGTTCCGCTTAAACCGGCACTGGTTCCTTTTGATACGAAGGAAGAATGGGTGACTTCCCTGCAGGGGTTAAGCCTTAAAAATGTAAAGCTTTCGCTTTATGTGGATGATAAATTAAAGTACAGTGAAATGGGGGAAATGCTTTTTACGCATTTCGGAATCAGCGGACCGCTTGTGCTTACGGCAAGCAGCGTTTTAGCGGGGATAGACGCATACCGGAAATGTGAAGTTTTTCTGGATTTAAAACCTGCGCTTTCCGATAAGGAATTCGATTCAAGGCTGATTCGCGAACTTGAAAACGGCAATAAAAAGGAAATCAAAAATATTCTGAAAAATATTTATCCGCTGAAACTGGCCGCCATCGCCTGCGATATTACGGGAATCGACCCTTATAAGAAATGCAACGAAATCAATAAAGAAGAGAGAAAGAAACTGTTTTCCTTTACCAAAAATATGAAGATTACCGTTCTCGGAACCAGGGATTTTAATGAAGCCATTGTTACGCACGGCGGCGTTTCGGTGAAGGATGTGAATCCGAAAACCATGGAAAGCAAGCTTGTCTCGGGGCTTTACTTTGCAGGAGAAGTTCTTGATGTGGATGCGTTTACCGGGGGATTCAATATCCAGATTGCGTTCAGTACGGGAATGCTTGCGGGGAAAACATAAAGTATTAAAAAGATAGAATTGAAATAACAAAAAATAAATGTAAGGGAGAACCGGAATGGGATTTAATGTAGCGATTGACGGACCTGCGGGAGCGGGAAAAAGCACCATTGCCAAACTGGTGGCAAAAGAAAAAGGTTTTATTTATGTGGATACCGGCGCGATGTACCGTGCGATAGCACTGCATCTTTTACGAAAAGGTGTTACTCCGGATGAAAAAGATCGTTTTGCGGCGGAATGTGCCGATGCGGACGTTACCATCCGCTATGTGGACGGCGTTCAGCAGGTTTTGTTAAACGGCGAAAACGTAAGCGGTCTTATCCGGACCGAGGAAGTCGGGAATATGGCTTCTTCAAGCAGTGTGGATAAGGATGTCCGTGCAAAACTTCTTGATCTTCAAAGAAATCTTGCGAAAGAAAACGATGTGGTGATGGACGGAAGGGATATCGGAACGAATATTCTTCCGAATGCCGACGTGAAGGTATATCTGACGGCTTCCGTGGAAGAAAGAGCCACAAGGAGATTTAAAGAGCTTACCGAAAAAGGCCAGGAATGCGACTTTGAAAAAATCAAAGCTGACATCAAAGAGCGTGACGAACGTGACATGAACCGCGAAATTGCGCCTTTAAAACAGGCGGAAGATGCGGTACTGATCGATTCTTCCGATATGACCATCGAAGAAGTAAAAGATGCCATCTGCAAGCTGATTTGTAAATAATCCGAAAAATGAAACGGAAATGTCCAACGTATCATTTTTGCATGGATAAATCAATTCGATAAAAAAAGGATGCATAGTACATGAAGGTAATTCTCGCAAAAACGGCCGGATTCTGTTTCGGCGTAAAAAGAGCCGTGGATACGGTTTATAAAGAAATCGAAAAGGGCGGAAAAATTTATACCTACGGGCCGATTATTCACAACGAGACCGTTGTGGAAGACTTAGGGAAAAAAGGTGTGGAAGTTTTAAATTCCATCGACGAATTAAGAAGCGTGAAGGAAGGAACCGTCATTATCCGTTCACACGGTGTCGTAAAAGAAATTTACGATATTCTTGAAGAAAACGGAATTTCTTATGTGGATGCCACCTGTCCTTTTGTAAGAAGAATTCATCAGATTGTCGAAAAAGAATCGAAGGAAGGGCGTCAGATTGTAATTGTGGGAAATGCCGAACATCCCGAAGTAGAGGGGATTCGTTCCTATGCCGGGGATTCTCCGGTGGTGCTGGAATCCGTATCGGAGGCTTTATCGTTAAATCTTCCGATCGATAAACCGATTACGGTAGTTTCCCAGACAACATTTAATTCGATGAAATATCAAGAAATAGTTGATATTTTTGCGAAAAAAGGTTATGATGTTAATGTTGCGAATACTATATGTAACGCGACACATGAGCGTCAGGATGAGGCACGAAAAATCGCAGCCGAAGCAGACGCGATGATCGTAATAGGGGGTTCACACAGTTCAAACTCCAAAAAGCTTTATGAAATATGCCAAAAGGAGTGCGGATTAACTTATTTTATCCAGACGGTGGATGATTTGCAGAATGTGCAGATTCCGGACACGGTAGAACTGGTGGGTATTACGGCCGGGGCATCAACCCCAAACAATATTATTGAGGAGGTTCAAAAACATGTCGGAACAGACTTTTGAACAAATGCTTGAAGAATCATTTAAGCCGGTTCATACCGGTGATATCGTGGAAGGGACCGTAATCGATGTAAAGCCGGACGAGCTGATTATCAGTATCGGTTATAAGGCTGACGGAATTCTGCCGAAATCCGAGTACACCAACGATTCTTCGCTTAATCTCGAAGAAGCGGTTAAGGTCGGAGACAAGATGGAAGTTAAGGTGCTTAAGGTAAACGACGGTGAAGGTCAGGTTGCTTTAACCCATAAGAGAATTATGGTTGACAGAGGCAGCAAGAAGTTAGAAGATGCCTTTAACAATCAGGAAGTGCTTACCGCAAAAGTTACTCAGCAGTTAAACGGCGGTCTTGCGGTTGAAATCGACGGAATTCGTATTTTCATTCCTGCAAGCCTTGTATCCGATGTTTATGAGAAAGATCTCGGAAAGTATGAAGGACAGGAAATCTCCTTTATTCTTATCGAATACAATCCGAAGAAGAGAAGATATATCGGTGACCGCAAGCAGCTGCTTGTGAAAGAAAAAGCGGAAGCTCAGCAGGCTCTGCTTTCCAGAATAGCCGAAGGTGATGTTATCGAAGGAACCGTTAAGAATGTAACCGATTTCGGCGCATTCGTAGATCTCGGCGGAATTGACGGACTTTTACATATTTCCGAAATGAGCTGGGGAAGAATCGAGCATCCGAAGAAACTCTTCAAAGTCGGCGATACCGTTAAGGTTAAAATTAAAGAGATTAACGGAACAAAGATTGCTCTTACCGCTAAATTCGATGATCAGAATCCCTGGATTGATGCAGCCAAGAAATACAGCATCGGAAGTATCATTACCGGTAAGGTAGCAAGAATGACCGAGTTCGGTGCATTCGTAGAACTCGAGCCCGGTGTGGATGCACTTTTACATGTATCCCAGATTTCCAGAAACCATGTAGCGAAGCCGTCCGATGTACTTAGCAAAGGTGATGAAGTTACCGCTAAAATCGTGGACTTCAATGAGGAGAATCAGAAAATCAGCCTTTCCGTAAAGGCTCTGCTTCCGGAAGAAGACGAAGCAGCTCCCGAAGAGGAAGCACCGGCAGAAGCTCCGGCAACCGAAGCACCTGCAGAGGAAGCTCCCGCAGACGAAGCAGCTCCCGCATCCGAAGAATAATCGAAAAACCGGAAAACAAAATATAAACAAATGCCCTCGGCTTTATAACCGGGGGCTTTTCGTTAAGGTGAAAATGGAATATTGCTACGAACAGTTCAAAAAAGAAATATACCGGATGACGGATATCGACCTTGATTCCTATAAGGAAAAGCAGATGAAGAGAAGAATCGATTCCCTGCTTTCTTCGAAAGGAATGAAGGATTATTACGAGTTTCTGCGCCTTTTAAAAAATGATCCGAAAGTACTGGAGGAATTCGTCGAATATATTACCATCAATGTGTCGGAATTTTTCCGGAATCCGGAGCAGTGGGCATATCTGGAAAAGGAAGTGCTTCCGAAACTGTGCGTGAAAAACGATTTAAAAATCTGGTCTGCTGCCTGCTCGACCGGAGATGAGCCTTATACCTTCTCCATGATTATGAAGAAGAAATTTCCGGAAAATCATTTTCATTTAATGGCTACGGATATCGACGAAAAGGCAATCTCGATGGCGAAAGCGGGAGAGTATTCGAAAAAAAGCATTGTGAATGTTCCGGCGGAATACAAAGAATTCTTTACTTTGACGGAACAGGGGAAATATGCTGTTTCAAAGGATATTAAGAAAACCGTGAATTTCAGGAAACACAATCTGTTTAAGGATGTTTATCCGAAAAATGTAGACCTTTTGATTTGCCGCAATGTACTGATTTATTTTACCGAGGAAAAGAAAGAGGAAATTTTCCGTAAATTTTATCAGAGTCTTTCAAAGGGCGGAGTGCTTTTTTTAGGAAATACCGAGCAGGTAATCGATTACCGATTAATCGGATATGAGCGCATCGCGTCGTTTTTTTATACCAAACCCTGACATTACCCCGAAATCATAAATTCTTTTATCGTGGTAGAATTCCCATTTTAAGTATGATACAATATTAAGTGTATATGATTATGCCGATACCCGATGTTGTGGCATAAAACAATAATCTTAAAGAGGTGTTTTTATGAAAGCATTTTTGATCGGCCTTTTATCCAAATTCGGTAAAGGAATGCTGGGAAAACTGTTACGTAAGGTGATCCCCCTTCTTGTCATTCTTTCGATTTACCTGGTTGCCGGACTTGTTTTGAAGGCGCTTTGGAAAAGCTTTAAGAAGCAGTTTATTCCGTTTGTGAAATAAAAATGTCTTGCATGTTTTTGTTTGATGATGTAGAGTATATTGCGTTATAGTGCATGCTGCTCTTTGCAAAAATCTTTACACGGCAAAGAGTAACACTTTTTGTGGGTCAGCAGGAATACTGTATGGCTTTACTTGTGTGTTTATGCATAGTGTAAGAGGAGATTTTCGAAAAAAAGAGGAAAAAAGAAACAAATGGCAAAGTATTTAGTAATAGTGGAATCACCCGCCAAGGTGAAAACCATTAAAAAGTTTTTAGGATCCAATTATGAAGTAATCGCCAGTCAGGGACATGTAAGGGATTTACCCAAAAGCACACTCGGAATTGATATCGAGAATGATTACGAACCGAAGTATATTACCATCCGCGGAAAAGGAGATATCGTATCCGCATTAAGAAAAGAGACAAAAAAAGCCGAAAAAATCTATCTGGCAACCGACCCGGACCGTGAAGGAGAGGCAATTTCCTGGCATCTTTTGGAAACGCTGAAACTGCAGGATAAGAAAGTATATCGTATTACTTTTAATGAAATTACCAAAAATGCCGTTCGGGAATCGTTAAAAAACGCCAGGGAAATCAATATGAATCTGGTAGATGCCCAGCAGACAAGGAGAATTCTGGACCGTATTGTGGGATATAAGATTTCGCCGGTTTTATGGGCTAAAATAAAAGGCCGTCTGTCGGCCGGAAGAGTCCAGTCCGCAACGCTCCGCATGATTTGCGACAGAGAGGATGAGATTAACGCATTTATTCCCAGGGAATACTGGACGCTTGGTGTAAATCTCGGTGTAGCGGGAGAAAAGAAGCCGCTTACGGCAACTTTTTACGGAACACAGGATGAGAAACTCGATCTCGGCACCGAAAAAGAAGTGCGTGAAATCATGGATGCATGCAAACCGGGTGATTTTAAGGTTTTAGATGTTAAGACCGGAAAAAGAACCATCAAATCACCGCTTCCGTTTACAACGTCCACACTTCAGCAGGAAGCCAACAAAGCACTGGGATTCGCCACTTCCAAAACCATGCGGATTGCCCAGCAGTTATACGAAGGCGTTGAAATCAAAGGAGAAGGAACCGTTGCCTTTATCAGCTATCTGCGTACGGATTCGACGCGTGTTTCGGATGAAGCAAAGAAGATGGCCTATGATTTTATTGCCGAGAAATACGGAAAAGAATTTTGCATTGATGAAGGGAATGTAAAGAAAGAGGAAAAGAGAATTCAGGATGCTCATGAAGCAATCCGTCCGACCGATATCAACCGTACGCCGGAATCGGTGAAAAATGCTCTTTCCAGAGATCAGTTCCGGCTTTATCAGTTAATCTGGAAACGCTTTACCGCAAGCCGTATGGCGGGTTCTGTTTTTGAAACCATCGCTGTCCGTAT
>JAEEGL017336457.1_pt1 | contig 18596 bp, 19 predicted proteins | sample 9134231 | NCBI WGS metagenome assembly JAEEGL01 (sample SAMN16246548, study PRJNA631951) | gut metagenome | biome: gut microbiome; feature: rumen; material: fiber-attached | host: Bos | place: Iran: Karaj | collected 2018-10 | reverse complement strand
CGTCGTTCACGCCGTGCAGCGCGTCGTAGCTGCGGCGCGCCGCGAGCGCGAAGCCGCGAAGGAACATCAGCGTGGCGACGACGAAGCGGCGGATCGACGGGCGGGGCGGAGGGTCGCCGCAGAACGGGAGGCCGGGAACGGAGAACACCTTCACCGCCGGGGCGAGGGCGGCCGAGAGAAGCGGCGAAACGCTCGGCACCAGCAGATCGACGGCCCGGCCCTGCTCGAGAATCGCCGCCGCGGTGTCCTGAAGGCGCAGAATCTCCTGCACGTCCAGATGGACGCGGGTGGACGATATGAGCAGGACGGCAGGCTGCATGGCGGCCTAAAGATCGCCCAGCTCGATCCTGATGGTGCGCGACTTCATGGCGTCGAGCTGCGCCTGCGTCGGCTGCTGCTGGGCGGGCGCCTCCGCGGCCACCGCGAGCCTTGCCCCGCAGGCCGGGCATTCGACCGTCTGGCCTGCCATGCTGCGCGGCGCCTCAAGCTCCTGGCTGCAGGCGCTGCACACGAATGATATGAAATTGGTTTCGTCTGCCATAAATGTCTCCACAGGGGGTGTGTGCTTTCGCTATGTCCCCGTTCGCTTGTGTAGCATACTCCATTCCGCCGCAAAAATCAAGCACTGAATTGTCCAAATCGGGATTGCGCATGGCGGACTACTTTACGAGGGGCGACGACGACTTGACTATCTGAAGGTATCGGACCGCCTCCACGACGTCATCCAGCGCGACGGGGAAGGGGGCGGCGCTGCGCATCGTGTCGGCGAGGGCGCGCCAGAACGCGGCCGGCCCGTGCGCGGCGCCCGGCGGCAGCGAGACCGGCATGTCCATGGCGGGTATGCGCTCGTGCATGTCGTCCAGCGGCGGCGTGCGCACGCTGGAGCGGCGGCGCGGGAAGGCGAAGGCGGGATCGACGACGTGCATCGCGCCGAGCTCCGTGCCGGGCTGCACGGAGAAGGCGCCGCGCGAGCCGCGTATCGTGAAGGATGGCTCCGGCGGCGCGAAGTGCGCGCCGCATATCTCGATGTCGGCGGTGGCCTCGGCGCGCGTCTTGAGGACGATGTGCGCGAAGTCCTCCGCGTCGCCCAGCGAGACGACGCGCCTGAGCTCGCTCCACAGCTGCGTCGGTCGCGCCCCCAGCAGCGCCATCGCCTGGAGCACGGCGCCAGGGCCGGCGTACCATGCGCACCCGCCGTCGCATCGCCCTATGCTCTGCCAGTCGTCGCGGCGCACGTAGTCCTGGCGGCGCACGCGCACCTCGAACACGTCGCCGAGGCTGGGATCGGCGGCGGCGGACCGCGCGACGATGAAGTCGGGCGAGAACATCTCCGGCGTGTACGCCACCAGCCGCCCGCCCGCCCGCGTGGATGCGGCGAGGAGGCTCTTGGCGTCGCCGTGCGTGACGGCGATGGGGGATTCGAGAACGGTCCACTTCGCCCTGCGAAGCGACGAGAGCGCCGCATCGACGTGCGCGGAGGTGGGCAGGGCGATGTCCACCACGTCCATCTCCTGGTCGTCGAGCATGTCCTCGACGCGCCTGTACATCCGCGCGTCCGGGAAGTCCCTCTCCACGATGTCGCGCCGCTCCTTCAGCAGGTCGCACGCCGCCGTCACCTGGTAGAGCCCGGGCAGCGACTTCAGCGCGGGCAGGTGGTGGAGGAGCGCCGCCCGCCCAAGCCCCACCAGGCCCACGCGCAGCGGAGGGCTTTTCGCAGTGTTGTCTGTCTCTTCGGCCATATTCCTCCCATCCTTGTGCTGACGTTCGCCAAGACGCCCTGAATTTTACACGAATTTCGCCGCAGTGTCAACCTTCCAACCTTCAACCTTCCAACCTTTTAACCTTTTAACCTTCAACCTTCAACCTTCAACCTTCAACCTTCAACCTTCAACCTTCTAACCTTCAACCTAGTAGTCCACGGGGCGGCGCATCGACTTCTTCTCCGAGTGGGCGTGCTTGTCGTCGAGCATCTTCTGCTTCTGGCGTCGCGAGCGCCGCCGCTTCTGGCGCCGCCGCTTCTCGCGCTCCTGCTGCTCGGCGCTTTTGCGCCCCTGCTCGGCGGCGAGGATGCGCTCCGCGAGCGCGCGCCTCGCGAGCCAGCGGTTTATCTCGCGCGAGCGGTTCTCGCCGCAGCGCACCTGCGTGCCGGACGGCGTGTGGAGAAGGCGCACGACGGACGACGTCTTGTTCGTCTTCTGGCCGCCGGGCCCTCCGCCGAGGATGAACGACTCCTCGAGGTCCTCCTCCCTCAGGGAGGCGGCCTCCATCAATTCCTTGATTTTTGCGATTGTCTCTGGGGTCATCATTTTGATATAATCTCCATGCCATGTCAAGAACACTTGTACCTTTAGCCGACGGCTTCGAGGACATCGAGGCCATATCCGTCATCGACATCCTCCGCCGCGGCGGTGTCGAGGTGGTTTCCGCCGCGCTCGGTAAGGACCTCGCGGTCCGCTCCGCGCACGGCGTCGAGGTGCGGGCCGACGCCCGCCTCCTGGACGTGCTTGAAGACGAATACGACGCCATTATACTACCTGGCGGCCTGGAAGGCACGAAAAATCTCATGGAATCTTCGCAGCTCGCCGCGCGCCTCCGCGCCCAGAAGGCGGCAGGGAGGCTCGTCTGCGCGATATGCGCGGCGCCGACCGTGCTGGAGGCGGCGGGGGTTCTGGAGGACGAGAGCGTCACGTGCCATCCGTCCTGCGCCATGCAGATGGCCCGGCCCGTCAAGAACGTCCCCGCCGTGGCCGACGGCCTCGTCATAACCGGCCAGGGCCCCGGCGCGGCGGCGCTGTTCGCGCTCGCGGTGCTGGCGCACCTTGAGGGCGGCGGCGCGGCGCACATGGTGGCCAACGGAATGCTGGTGGAGTTCTGATGAAGCGCGTTCTGCTCCATGCCGCCGTGCTGACGCTGCTCGCGGCAGCCGCCGTAGGGGGGCTGCTCGCGTGGCGCATGAGGCCGTGGCGGGCGGCGGTGTCCGTCAACGGCCACGCCATATCCGCCCGGGAACTCGACATGCGCGCGCAGACCTTGCTCGACGACGCCAGGCGGGTCGAGCACCTCGTGTACGCGAAGGGGCGCGAGCGCGAGGCCCTCGACTACTACCGCAGGGAGGCCGCGAAGATGTGGATCGTCAAGGAGGTGCTGCTCGCGGAGGCCTTGGCGCGCGGGTACGAGGCGTCGCCTGCGGACGAGAAGGAGTCGCTCGTGCAGATGGCAGCCCGGCTGAAGAGCCGCAACCTCACCCCGGAGCAGTTCTTCAAGGAGGGGCCGATACCGGAGGACGTCAAGCGCCGCGACTTCCGCGAGGGCGTGCTCATCAGCAAGTTCACCGCGCGCGAGGTGCGCGACAAGATCAGCGTAACCCCCAAGGAGATCGACGAGCGCCTCGCCGAGCTCAAGAAGGCAGACCTCGCGCTCGCCGGGAATGGACGGCGGCCCACGGCGTCGCGCAAGGCGGCGATAGACTCCCTGCGCGCGGAGCGGTTCCGGGAGGGCTTCCGCGCCCTGTTCCGCTCGCTCTACGTGAAGGCGCAGGTGCGGTGCCCCGACTACCCCGAGCTGGAGACGCTTGACGGCGTGTCGCCGCCGCGCCAGGGCGACAAGGAGCAAAAAAAATGATCCGAGTGGCAACAGCGGGCGAGTCGCACGGCCCATGCCTCACCGTCGTCGTCGAGGGCCTTCCCGCCGGGCTGGCGCTCGACGGCGACATGGTGCGCGCCGACCTGGCCCGCCGCCAGATACCGCTCGGCGCTGGCGGGCGCATGGCGATAGAGACCGACCGGGCCGAGATAACGTCCGGCGTCATGGCCGGCGTCACGACTGGCGCGCCCGTGGCGATGACGATCGCAAACGCCGACCACGCCTCGTGGAAGGGCAGGGCGGTTGACGCCTACACCGCGCCGAGGCCGGGCCACGCGGACTTCGCGGCCGTCGTGAAGTACGGCTACGACGACATCCGCCCCGCCCTCGAAAGGGCTTCCGCCCGCGAGACCGCGAGCCGCGTCGCCGCCGGGGCCTGCTGCAGGGCTCTTCTGCGCGAGTTCGGAATCGAGGTGGGCGGCGAGGTCGAGACGATCGGCCTCTTCGCCAAGGGCGGCACGCCGGAGGCGGAGCGGTGCATCGAGCAGGCGAGAAGGGCGGGCGACACGCTCGGCGGCGTCATATCGGCGACGGCCACTGGCGTGCCCGCCGGGCTTGGCTCCCACGTCTCTGCGGACCGCCGCCTGGACGGGCGGCTCGCCGCCGCGGTGATGTCCATCCCCGCGATAAAGGGCGTCGAGATCGGCGGCGGGTTCAGGCTGGACCGCGACTCCGGCGGCGTCACCGGCGGCATCTCGGACGGCGAGCCCATCCGGCTGCGCGCCGCGATGAAGCCCATCCCGACGACTCTGCGCCCGCAGAAGACGGTCGATCTCGCGACGGGCAGGCCGTGCGAGACCTCCTACGAGCGCAGCGACGTGTGCCCCGTGCCGCGTGCGGTCGTCGTGGTGGAGGCCGCGGTGTGCACGGTGCTCGCCGACGCGCTTCTGGAGAAGCTGGGCGGCGACTCACTGGACGAAATGAGGCCGCGCTTCGCGGCGCTGCCGCGAACGCGCGCGCTTAACGGCGAACCGAAGGTGTTCTGGCCGTGACGGGGCGCGCGTTGATCGGCGTGGCGGCGTTTGCCGCCATGGCGTGGGCGGGCTGCGAGACCGAGCGGTACGTCTCCGACGCACAGCATCCGGAGGTGTGCATCACCGCCGCCGGCGGCGTCACGTTCAGGGGCAGGTTCGTCGAGCCAGAGGACCTGCCGGGGCTGCTGCGCGACGCGTCGTTCAGGAAGACGGACACGATCTACATCAGCGCGCCGGACGACATGTCCGACTGGCGCCTGAAGCGCAGGGTGATGGGCATCCTCTCCCGCGGCGGGTTCACGCGACCCGTGCTGGTGGGCGAGCAGAAGTCCTACTCGGAGGCTGGCCGCACCGCCGACGAGCGCCGCCGCGAAAGGCAGGCCGCCCGGCATCCGCCGGATCTGCGCGGCGGCGGAAGAAGGCCGATAAGGTACAAGTGAGCAGATTCCAGGAGGAGACAATGGACCAGACAGAGCGTCAGGAAATGCAGACGGACATCGCGGTGGCGGGATTCGGGCCGGCCGCGGCGGGGTTTCTCGCGACGATCGGGCCGGAGCTTGCGAAGACCAGGGAGGACGGCACGCCGCTCTACGAGTCGAGGGTGATGCCGGGATGCCCCCTGCAGGTCGTGTGCTACGAGCGCGCGGACGATCCGGGCTTCGGGGTCTCGGGCATCGTCACAAGGGGCGAGGCGATCAAGGCGTCCTTCCCCGGCCTGGACCTCGCGAAGGAGATACCCAACGCCGTCGAGGTGAAGAACGAGAAGCTCGCCTACCTCTTCGACGGCCTCGGCTGCTCGAAGCGCTCGTTCGGCACGAAGATGATCGACCTCGCCTTCAAGGCGGGCTTCTTCATGAAGGGCGGCAGATGGAACGCGAGGGAGCTGCCGTTCATCCCGTCTTTCATGGACAAGAAGCCGGGTCTCGTGCTGCAGATGGGCTCATTCATGACGTGGGCCGCGCAGAAGGCGATGGAGAGCGGGCTGATGATAATGCCCGGCACGCCGGTGGCGGGGCCGATATTCGACGGCGACCGCGTGGCGGGCCTGCGCCTCGCCGACCAGGGCGTGGAAAAGGACGGCACTCCGGTCGAGGGCGCGTACATGCCCGGCATGGACGTGAAGGCCGCGCTCTCCGTGGTCGCCGACGGGCCCGTCGGCGCGGTGGGCCGCGCGCTCGACGAGAAGTACGGGCTCCCCGACGGCCACCACGCCTACGACTGGGGGCTCGGCATGAAGGCCGTTGTGCAGCTGCCGGAGAAGTGCGAGCTGGAGCCTGGCACCGTGCTGCACACCATGGGCTTCCCGGAGCCCGAGATATTCGGCTTCATGTACGTCTATCCGAACCGCACCGCGGCGCTCGGCATATTCGTGTCGCCGTGGATGGACACCCCTGTGCGCACGACGTACCGCTATCTCCAGCACTGGATGATGCATCCGTACATCTGGCGGCACATAGAGGGAGGCAGGCTCCTGAGCTGGGGCGCGAAGTCCATCGCCGAGAGCGGCGTGGAGGGCGAGCCGATCCTCTGCGGCGACGGCTTCGCCCGCATAGGCGAGGGGTCCGGCACTACGGACTGCCTGGCGAACGCCGGAGTCGATGAGGCGTGGGCGAGCGGCGTGATGCTCGCCAACGCGGTGCTGAGGCTTCTGCGGGAGGGCAGGGACTTCACCAAGGAGAACCTGGAGGCCACCTACGTGGCCGACCGCCGCGCCTCCGCGCTCGACCGGCGCCTCCGCCGCGCGAGCGGCGCGCGCAACGGGTTCAACAAGTCCTTCTTCTGGGGCATGGTCGGCGAGGGCCTGCGCGGGATGCTCGGCATCGCGCTGCCGTTCAGGAGCGTGCCGCCCGCGTCCCGCGTGCCGGACCTTGAGAAGGCGCTCAAGGGCCGCCGCTGCGACCGCGAGAAGCTCAAGGCCGGCGTCGAGGCCGCGGAGAAGGCGCGCAGGCCGCTCCACGACGCGGTGATGGACGCCTGCGGCTGGCCGCCGATCCCTTTCGACGGGGCGCTTCTGATGCAGCACCAGGACGCCCTTCTGCTGGGCGGCAAGGTGCAGGCGGCGCCCGGCTTCGCCGACCACGTGACGTTCGCGGACCCCGGGCTCTGCCGCGAGTGCTCGAAGCACACCTGCATAGAGGTGTGCAGCGCCCAGGCGCTCATGCCGCCGGACGAGCCGGGCGGCGTTCCGAAGTTCGACCGCGAGAAGTGCGTACACTGCGGCGGCTGCATCTGGAACTGCGCGCGCCTTGTGCCCGGCACCGACCACGGGAACATCGTGTTCAGGGCGGGATCCGGCGGGCTCCACTCAAACGAGAACTGACGCGGCATGATAATACTTGGCATCGACACCTCGCTCCGGTCGAGCGGATACGGGGTTCTCTCCGTTGACGGCTCGCGCATGAGCTGCCTCGAGGCCGGGCGCATCAAGAACGCGCCGCGGCTGCCGCTTTCCGCGTGTCTGCTCGCGATCCATTCGCGCGTGGAGGAGCTGATCGCCGCATACGACCCGCAGGTGCTCTCCATCGAGAGCGTGATATACGGCAAGAACGCCGGCACGATGCTCGTTCTTGGCGAGGCGCGCGGCGCGGTGATAACGGCGGCGGCGGCGGCGGGGAAGCCGGTGTTCGAGTACGAGCCGCGCCGCGTGAAGATGGCGGTGTGCGGCAACGGCCTTGCCGAGAAGCTTCAGGTGCAGCGGATGGTCAAGACGCTTCTCGCCCTCGACGAGCTGCCGCAGAACGACGCGGCCGACGCCCTCGCGCTCGCGATCGCGCACGCGCACTCCAACTCCATCCTCTCTCCCCGATCGCCAATTTAAGGTTGGAAGGTTGAAGGTTGAAGGTTGGAAGGTTGAAGGTGGGAAGGTTGGAAGGTTGAAGGTGGGAGCCAAGTGCCCGCCGGGAGGGCCGCGCTCCGTCGCGGGTGCGCGGATCGCCGAATCATGATATACTTACCACATGGCAAAGAAGCGCACAGACCTTAATATCCCCTACGGCGTGTCGGATTTCAGGACGATTCGCAACGAGGGGCTTTACTACGTTGACAAGACGGAATACCTCGCGCAGATGGAGGCGCGGGACCGGTTCATCTTCTTCGTGAGGCCGCGACGTTTCGGCAAGTCGCTCTTCATTTCGATGATGGAGAGCTACTACGACCTCAATCGGAAAAAGGACTTCAAGAAGCTCTTCGGCGATCTCTGGATCGGGAAGCACCCCACGGAAAACGCCAACCGCTTCATGACGCTGAAGCTCGACTTCTCGAAAGTGTGAGGGACGGACGAGGCGCTGGAGCGCGCGTTTGAGGATCATATCGGCAAGCAACTTGACGACATGGTGTTGCGATATCCGTCATGCTTCGACGCTGAATTCCGCGCTTCGTTTGCAGGGCAGCCAGCGTCGGGGAAACTGGCCGATGTCGTCAACAAGGCCCGACGTTCCGGCATCCCCCTCTACCTCGTCATTGACGAGTACGACAACTTCACGAACCAGATGATCCGCGCATCGGGGGTGACGGACTACCGCGAAATCACGCACGGCGCGGGGTTCTACCGCAACTGGTTCAAGAAGTTCAAGGGTGATTTCGACCGCATCTTCATGACGGGGGTTTCGCCCGTCACGCTGGACGACCTCACGAGCGGCTTCAACATCGCGACGAACCTCTCCCTCGATGCCGACTGCAACGCTGCGCTCGGATTCTCGACGGCTGAGGCCGTGAAGATGTTCTCCGACTTCAAGGGGACTGGCAGGTTCGTGCGCGGAGACCCGGCGGCGATCGTCGAGTCCATCAAGCCGTGGTACGACGGTTACTGCTTCGCTGAGAAGAAGGTTGGCGTGGAGTGTGTTTTTAACTCCGATATGACGCTCTACTACCTCAAAAGCCTTGTTGATACGGGTGAGCCGCCGAAGAACATGGAGGACGCCAACATCAAGACGGACTACGAGAAGTTGAAGACGATCTCCGACCTCCAGCGCACCGTGTTCAAGATGGAGCCCCTGGAGGCCCTGCCGATGACGGAGCAGGCCGTCGCCAAGGGTGGCATCCAGTTCCCGCTCGTGGAGTCGTTCCCCGCCGAGGCGATCGTCAAGCCCGAGAATTTCCGGTCGCTCTTCTTCTACTACGGTCTTCTCTCGATGGCCGGACGCAAGATGGGGGCGATGGTGTTCGCCGTGCCGAACGCCAGCGTGGAGAAGCAGATCTTCAGTTACCTCCGCGATCGGTACTTCCCGTTGTCGAAGAGCTTCCTCGACTGGGATGCCGCCGCGCAGTCCTTCGCCTACGAGGGCAAGTGGAGGGAATTCTTCGAACTGGTGTCGAAGAACTTCGCCGAGACGACGCCGATACGCGGCGGCATCGACGGCGAGGTGCGCATGCAGGGGTACTTCCAGTGTGAGATGGGGCATCTGCCGCAGTTCATCACATGTCCTGAACTGGAGATGTCGCACGGCAACTGCGACTTCTTCCTCTTCCCTGAGCGTCACTACTACGGCGACGCGACGCACAGCTACATCGTCGAGTTCAAGTACGTCAAGAAGGGCGCGAAGAAGGCGGAGCTGGAGGCGCAGCGCCAGGCGGGCGTCGCGCAGCTGAAGGCGTACGCGAAGGACAAGAAGATCCCCGCGCTCGCGAAGGGGACGACCCTCCATCTCATCCTCGTCCAGTATCGTGGTCCCAAGATGTACAACTGCGAGCTCGTGGGCGAGAAGAGATATTAAGTGGTTGCGCAAAAATAAGTTGAACACTCGTATGCGACTTTGTGATTGTTCACAAATCTCAATTGTTCGCAAATGCCACCATTGCCGCCAATGCAAATAGGTGTCAGATTTTCCGTCATTGTTCGTATATCATAGTGCCATTAGGCAGACACCCGGCCGAGAGAGCCCGGGCAGACCTGCGGGCACGTAAATTATCATGTTCGCAGGTCTGATTTTTTGCTATAATGTTTCTGCCGTTGCGAAGTGGGGCATGCCCCGGATCGCCGCGGCAGACAGATTTCCCGCGCAGGGATGGTCGCGCATGTCGCGACCAACTGGTAGGGACGCCTCGCCGAGGCGTCCGCGCTGGTAGGGCGGTCGCCCCGCGACCGCCGCCCCTGCGGACATGGGAAGCGTCGGATGGAAGCCTGAGAAACTCCAACGGAAAGACGCAGAGAAGGGTGACTGCCCTCACAATGCAGTTTAACCTCCTTCGTTGCATCTTTCCGGGCTCTCTCAGGCGCCTCATCCGATGCATCGGAGGAGGTTTCTGTTTTCCGCCCCCGCCGATGTCTGAAAAGGGCGCAAGCCTTAGGAAGACGAGGATCGAGAAGGAAAATGTCGTTGTTTTCAGAATACAAGGCGAAGTTGGACATAGCCTGCGACTCTGGTCGGCTAGGCTTTGTCCGTGCTTTTGCGTTTGCGGAACTCGTATGCCAGGCCGTAAACATCGTCTCCGTAGTCATACCATCAAAGTCCTTGGTTATCTCCTCGGTGCCCTTGTGGGCTTCATTCCGTAAGAATAAATTAGTAAACTACAGAAAGAAAGAACATGAGTAAATCAAACAACGACAACTCCATGGGGCAGGCTCTTGCATGGGCTCCAGCCATCCAACATCCACTTGATCGGATGTACCTTAAGAAAATCGAAGGGATTCCGCTCATGCCCAAAATCATAGGTTGGGTAGTTGATTCTCAGCGGATGGAAACGGAAGCATTGTTCTCGGGCGATGGCCTTCTTGTGACCGACTTTTCTTGTCCGGAAGCTGAAGCGGCATTCCGCGAGACGTGTGAAGCACTTGATATAAATCGGGCAGGCATACGTTTTTTTGTCACGGCAAGCCCAGTTGTGAATGCTTTCACGACTGGTAGCGGAGTCCCGACCGTTGTGGCCACGAGTGCCATGCTTAACGCTTTTTCAAAAGAGGAACTTAAATTTGTCCTTGGGCACGAACTGGGCCACTATATCTGTGGACATGTTCGGTGCCACACACTTGCGAGATTACTTTCCAAAGCATCCTGGTATACACCAGGATGGATTGCTGGATTGGCTCTTGAACCGACGCTCATGTCTTGGTCCCGGTATTCAGAACTCAGTGCTGATCGGGCGGGACTTCTTGCATGTAATGACTTTGAGATCGCTTGCAGTGTCTTCCTCAAACTTGGCGGATTGCCCTATCTGAAGGGCCTGCCTGAAAATTGTAGCAAGGTCCTCATGGGTCAGTGCATTAACTACGAAAAACAAACAAGTGGATTTTCCATTCTTCGTAGATTGTGGAGGGAAGTTAAGCATGGTTTTTGTGCTACGCATCCTCGTGTCGTAGAACGTTTTGCCGCGCTTGATGAGTGGATGGACATGGGTTGCCATGATGAACTCGTGGATGCCACGACTGCGGAACGTGTTCGCCTTGCGGCAGCAATAGACACGGATTACCTCCGCAATGAACTGAATCGCTTGCTTGTTGAGACGGCGGCGGACTACATTGTTGAAAACAATATTGCGGACAAGAAGACCGCGCTTTCCCTTCTGCGCAAGGCTTTCATTTACAGTGGTTCGCTTCGCGACACTCAACTAGAACGCCTTGTTTATGCTGAACTCTCCATTGCCAAGGAGAAGGGATGCGAACTCGCCTACACGCTGACGATTCTCCTCCGTGATGGAACCGGTGGTGCAAGGAAAATTTCTCTTCCAGTGGACTACACGCCAGACTGGGACTTCGCGCCTAACGGCATTCGCGCCAAGTTTATTGAATCCCGTCAGGGCGAACTCAGGATTCTCGTTTACAAACCTTAACCCGAAAGGAAACATGTCATGATTACTATTCTTGCTATTGTCGCTGTAACTGCACTTGTAGTCTGTTTTTGGCATTTCATTCTTGACTTCCTTAATGGTCCTGTTCGCGATCTGCTTGAGAGAATTTTTGGCGCGGGACAGTGCACTTGGTACGTTAATTTTCTCACTTGGGCTGATGGCAAGATGACGGCCGCGCATCGTGTAATCAAGATGTACTGGAAGAATTTTCAGGAAACAATACTTAAAGTTAATTCCAAATACGAGAAGAACGATGACGGTACCTACACAAAGACGAGCGAGTCCATCGTCCGATCGTCGCCGACCTCTGGAAGGCGCATTGTTACCGAGGAGATCGTGGGATGGGAATATCTGCCCGATTCTGTTCGCGCAGAAATGGTTCGTCAGCGGAAGAAGGAGGCCGTGCTTGATGACAAGGCTGTCATCGAGGAAAAAATCCGCCAGCGGGCCGTAGAGGATGGTATTGAACTCGCCGTTTAGAAAGGAAAAAAGTTATGAACACAATACTCATTCCTTTGTTTGCCGCTACGAATGATGTGGCGACGACAGTGGCAGAATCCATATCTTCCCCTGGATCGTCCGGGGGAATCCCTTGGTGGGGGCTTGGAATAACAGCCGTCGCTGTTGTGGTCGCCGTCGCAGTGGTCAAACATATTAAGTCCGTGCCGTCAGCGGAAATGCTCGACAATGATGAACTCCTAAACGACATCCTTGCTGCTGTCGCAAAAAATGAGCCAAACCGCGATGCCCTTCGGAATGAACTTGCTGCTGGCATTGCCGGAACGGCAAAATTAACTTCTCCAGTACTTGCTGCAATTCTCCGAATTGAGGAATCTTTCGAGAAACTTCCCTCTGGCAAGTACCGTCGGCGGGTGTCGATTTTGCGCCGCAAGGATGGTTCGTCAGCAGGTGTCCTCACTAAGGTTGAAAGTGAAATCTCGTGGGAATACATCCCCGAAGCCGTACGCGAAGAATCCATCAAGACTCGTCAGGACAAGATTGCGCGCCTCATTTACGAGGCGGGGGAAGGGGCTGCATGAGCGATTTCCGTTTCATTCCACCAGGGGAGGAACTCGATGCGCCTAGGCATCCACGACCTCTCGTTCCGGAGAGTCAGATGAGTGCACGGACAGACAATGTGCCCACTGCTTCGAATGACAGCGACAAGCCCTCTGCAGTTGCCTTTGTCGCTCGCGAACCTGTCTATTCACTGAAAAACCTTGTCCTTGATGGCAAAACCGCGCAACGTCTTGAATCGTTGAAGAACAGATTCAGGACGCACCGACTCGTGTACGAGGATTGGGGCCTTGGCGAGACCGATCCTAGCGGTCGCCATATCGCCTTCAACCTCTATGGCCCTCCTGGTACTGGCAAGACCATGTGTGTTGAAGCACTGGCTCGCGAATGGGGTAAAAAACTTATTGACGTAAGTTATGCCGAAATCGAGAGCAAGTATGTTGGTGAAACGGGCAAGAACATCGTTGCGGCGTTCAAGGCGGCCAACGGGCAGAATGCTCTTCTCTTCTTCGATGAGGCGGACAGCATTCTTGGACAGCGTATGACCTCCGTCACGCAGGCCGCCGATCAGGCTGTCAATGTCGCCAGAGCCGTGATGCTCAAACAACTTGACGCCTTCGATGGTATCGTCGCATTCGCGACAAATCTTGCCCGTAACTTTGACAATGCTTTTGTTCGGCGCATCCCGATCCACATCGAGATTCCGCTTCCCGACGAAACAGGGCGCCGTCGCATCCTGGAGACAATTCTTCCTGCGAAAATCCCATTCAAAAACCGGATTGACTTCGCTCTCCTCGCAGCTAAGACGCCGGGGCTCTCTGGAGGTGACCTTAAAAACGTCGCCGTCAACGCCGTCTCTGACCTTGCCGTGCGACCGTGGCAGACGATGGATGCCAACGCCATCACGGCTGTATTTGTTGCACAGGCAGAAACTACGGCAAAAGCCAAGCGTGATGTCGGGCGCAGCAATGTCGTTGTCGAGCATGAATTAGTGCCGATGGAGAAACAAGATGGTTGATGCAATAATCAAATTAGCGGGTCTCGCTGCAGCGGGTGTTGCCGCGTGGTACACTGACAAGTACGTAAAAGAAAAAACGGGTAGGCACATTCACGAACATGTCGTTGATTTTGTGAAGTCACTCTGGAATCGACTGAAGAACTGGGCGCAGCAGTATCTCTCGGAGCATGAGGATGTCAGTAAGGTTTATCTTAGCGTAATGAGCATCATTGCCGCGAAGAAACGTGCCATGAATGACTGCATGAACAACGTAAAAGTGAAAGTTTTCGGTCAAACCTATGACAGTCCACGTGGTAAAGTCCTTATTGATGAGGAAGTCCCAATTGACCAAATCGGTGGGGTTCTCGAACAGGCGAAGGCCGCTCCAGTTCTCGCCATGCGGTATTGAGGTGAACCATGGATACATTCTGCCCTCATTGTGGTCAGCAGCTTCAAGGTGACGACTCGCTAGATGGTTGTTACGTGGAATGCTGTTCTTGTAGAAAGACTTTCGTTGCGAGTTCATGCGTGTTTTTCACATGTCCGAATTGCAGAAGTGTTTTTCATGTGCCTGAGGATTCCGACTCTTACATGTTCTACTGTCCTGGATGTAATGCATTGTTGGACGTGACTCAAATTGAACCTAATTAAGAAGGATATAAGTATGCAAGTTCTACAATCACTTTGTATCAGATTGGGTTCTTTCGTTTTCGGGACGTTTGATAGGGATCGGACAGCCGATTTCTGCGAGCGGCAGGAAAGGGAGTTTTTTGAACTTTTGGATAAGGGCATAGGGGAAGAATTTTACATTCTTAATAACTACATCAGTAACAAGGCAAAAAGCGTGATACAGCTTCTTCTTTCCCTTGTCGGTAAGAATGTCGATTCCGTTGAAACTCCACTCGCACAAATTAAGGAAGATGATGGCTGGATCTCGCTGGAAGATTTTGCTAATGGCTTCAACAAAAATTGGTCTTCTCCGCGAATACAAGGGCGTGATATGAATGTGAACGGTATCATCGCCTCTCATGTTAATCGTTGAGATGAGAGGTATTCACTGTGTCATGGACAAAGAATTGAGAACCTGATGAGACATTCTGAATTTGTAAAGAAAGGAAAAGGATGAAACATTCTGTTGTAACGCTGTTGCTTACGGCGATATGTTGCTTGGGCGCGCATTCATCGTATGCGTTGCCGGCCTTAACCAAGAGGTGTCCCGATTGCAGAGGCGTTGGACGCTTTGAGAACTGGTATGGTGGCCAGACACGCTGTGAAAACTGTGGAGGTGATGGCAAAGTATGCAATTGGTATGGAGTTGTATTTCTAGGAGGACTTGCGCTTACTGCCCTTATCCGTTACGTCGGCGGCAAAGGCAAATAACATTCGCTTCTCCGTTTTTACCACTAAAAAAAGAAAGGTGAGGTCAGTCATGAGCCGAAAAACTACGATTCCAGGTGCAGCAGTATGTCTCAACGGCTGCGCCGCGTTCATCCAAAGCAAGTATCGGGACGATGGATATGGAACACAGATGCTTCTGTTTGAAGAGAATGGGATGCAAGGGGTGCTTGTGCAGATCAAGAATTCGACCAGTTCTGCTGGCAGCATCTTTCGTACCATTACCGGAATGAACGCCTGTGCGACACTGAAACTGAAGCTGGAGGGGAATGACCTGTCCGTCGAGGTTATGGCGGGCAAGTGGATCGATAAAGTTGGTGCAGCCGTTCTTTCTTGGTTTGTCCTCTGGCCACTTTTGGTTACTGCAGCTGTCGGAGCCTTCCGCCAGAAGGCACTCCTGGACAATGTTTTCAATGATACGCTTACTTGGCTAGCCGCTAGATGATGAAACCAGCTGCCCCTCCCCTTGCTTTCGCCATTGGAAGTTTAGGAGTCTGGGAGATTTAGAAAGATCTTCAAAACGTTTTAATAACTCCAAGGCACCGAAACTCCAAGCAGCGGCGTGCAGGTCTGGATCAGGAGGGCGATTTGGAATCAAACGTTATTAGGCAAATAATCGCAATCCTAATACGCAAACTCTCGGAAACGTAATAGACAAATCCTCGGGATTCGAGATTCAGGGCGTGGAGCCAACGTTTCTCGGTAGGCTCTTTGGGGAGGGGTGGTCCCGGTGGATTTCGAGTGACATTCGCATTGGTGGGAAAATACATGTAACCTTTCGCCGGATTGCGTGTAAACAAGGTGATTCCAAAGAGAAACAGGAGAACAGTCATGTCTGTCAACCTCGCCAACGTCAACATCTCGCTCCAGCAGTTCCAGCAGATCTCGACCGGCAAGTACAACGCCGGCGAGGTGCGGCTCGCCAACGAGTCCACGCTCGAGAAGATCAACAACCGCGTCCACTTCACGGGCCTGAACAGAACCTCGCTCCCGCATGCCGAGGTCATCGCCATCAAGGACGCCTTCGTGAAGGCGCTCCGCGAAGGCGGCGTGGACGGCGCGGCGATCGACAGGATCCGCGTGCAGCTTGGCCTCGCTCCGTCCGGCGCAGTGGACACCAGCCTCAGGGAGCGTAGCCTGAAACCGCTTTCGCGCCAGCAGATCCGCGACATCCTCGACCAGTACGCCGGCGTCCTGAACGTGCGCACCTCGGACGAACTGAACGCCAACGTGGCCGCCGCCACGCGCCAGAGGCGCGCGGCGACCCGCCTGGCCGTCAATGGAGAGCTTGACGGCAAACGCGCCACGGAGGCGAATGCGGTGGCTGTCAAGTTCCAGCTGGTCGTCGCGGGCGACGTTGACTTCTTCGGCGGTGCCGACCGCCGGGCCCTGCTCAACGAGGCGAAGCGCCAGCTTGAAGCCCTTTACGTCGGATGCGCGAACAATCCTTCGACGGAGAAGATTGCAAAGGCGACCTGCTCGCTGGGCGGCGGACAGACCGTGGAGGTCGATACGGGGATGAGCGAGGCCGCATACGCCGAGCGGCTCTTCGAGATTATCGTGCGGCTTGAGGATTCGATCAACACGGACTGGCTGGGACTTGGCGTGAGGAACGAGTACAAGGCGCTCGATCCGCAAGGACGCAACGCATGGATAGACGGCCTTGCCAATCGGCAGGATTCGCTCTTCGCCGCGCGCGCCGTCGCCGTGATGCTCCTTCAGGGGAAGGGCATTGCCGACTATGAGACGCTTTCACTCGTCAACAGGATGCCGATTGACTGGGTCGTCGATCTGCTCAAGACGCTGGAGTCCGGGGAGGTGTCGACCCACGACCAGATTTCGAGCATCATGCGCCAAGGGGCGGTGGAACAGGAAGACGATGAGGATGTGTACATCCCCGCCACTTCGCCGTCGCAGTACAACAGGGGCGTACGGAAATTCCTCACCGGAGAATCCAATTATGCGCCTCCGGGATTCAAGCCCTTTGCGGACGCGGTGATTGCAGACCTGCGCAGCCGGTTCGGGGAGGAGATCGTTCCGGCGGACGCGACACTCAATCCGTTCATCGACAATGCCCTATTCGGCCGCATCGTGCAGGTCGAAGGCGACGGGGACTTCGCCAAGAACGTTGGGCGCGTCCGCGTGGACGACATCCGCGAGCCGTTCACCCAGATGGCGCGCACGCAAGGCGCGCGCAAGGCGTTCGCCCAGTTCATCCAGACCGTCGGAGCGGAGATCAACGTCCCTGTGGACAACAAAACGACGATCGCCAACGGCATTTTCAACAGCAATCCGACGCTGCTCGGGCGTCTTGCGGGATGCGCGAATCCCGACGAGGTGACCGGTGTCCTGACCGGAATCCGCGCCAACGTCGAGCGGGCGGTTCGCAAGGACGTTGCCATAACCTATTTCCGGAATAGAGGCGGTTTTAAGGAACTCGTGCACAAGGCCCTTTCCGATGCGACGGGAATCCCGTCTTCGTCGTTAGGCGCGCATTCCCTTCCGTATGCGCGAATAACCGCGCAGGCGGTGCGGCTTTCAAACAAGATCAAAAATGGCGAGATCGCGGCGGAAACCGATGAAGAGATAGAGGCGGTGTACCGCGAAGAGTCGCGCAAGTTCGCCGCCGAGCGCGCGGTTCTCCTCGCCAAGGTCGACGCGCTGTCCATTTCCGACGCCGCCAAGGCGGAACTGAAGACCTGGTTCCTCGCGCAGGACAAGGTGTCGTTCGTCGATCTCGACGCCCTCATCGCGGACTTGCAGGACGTCACCGGCCGTGTCGGAGAACTTGTGGACGCGCTCAAGCAGCCGCGGCAGAAGGCAGCTGTCTATCAGGCCATGCAGAATCTCGCAACGTCTGTCAACACGCTCGCGCAGGCGCAGCTCGACGGAGTGGAAGGCGAAGTGGGAGTTATTGAACATGGGACTTTGGCGACCGCCATCAACATCCTCGGACTCGACCGCTTCCCGGGCGTCAGGGACGACATTGCGGCCTTCCTGGCGCAGCCGGACGTCAAAGCGGACATGGACGCGGATTACCAGTGCGTCGCGTGCGCATACACGACGTATGCCGCGCCGAAGTACGACCAGTCCAATGCGGCGCTCGCGGACAGCATCGCCGGCGGCAGGCCGGATGTCGCGTCCGGGCAGGCCATCGTGCGGGCGTGCCGCGACGCGGGGCTCGCGGAGATCACGCCGGACGAGGCGGTCCAGCTCTTCACGACCGGCAAGCCGCTCGCCGCCAAGCTGCGTGAGGCGCTCGTAAGCCTGCCCGTCCACGCGACGCCGCAGATCCTGCGACTGACCGTCGCGAGCATGCTCAAGCGCCATGCCTCGCAGATCCAGGAAGTATGAACCGACAGAGGAGAGTGGTAAAATGATAAAAGCGATAGATCCAAGTTTTGCGTGTGCGCTGACCGCCGTGTTCATGGCGGGTGGCGTGTTTGCTGCGGGAGACTCCCTTGACAACATGGGGAACGTGCGTCTCAAGGGTTCTCTCGGCGAACGGCTGGATGCGATGATTGCGAACCACGTCGCCGCCCAGGATGTCGATTACATCACCGCGCCGTTCATGGAGAAGACCGAACGCCGGGGGTGGTGGCAGACGGAATTCTGGGGCAAGTGGATGCATTCGGCCGTACCGTACCTGCGGTACTTGGAGAATGGAAAGTGTAAAGGAGGGGAAGATCTCCATGCCAGTATAGAGCGGGGCGTGGAGAGGATGCTCGCCTCGCAGGAGCCGAACGGCTATATCGGCAACTACCCAGACGAACTGCGCTGCGGCGACG
>JAEEGL010500890.1_pt1 | contig 18596 bp, 14 predicted proteins | sample 9134231 | NCBI WGS metagenome assembly JAEEGL01 (sample SAMN16246548, study PRJNA631951) | gut metagenome | biome: gut microbiome; feature: rumen; material: fiber-attached | host: Bos | place: Iran: Karaj | collected 2018-10 | reverse complement strand
TCGCTCATGGGGTGGTTGTCGTTCTTGTATTCCTCAGAAGTCCACCATACCTTGTCCTCGCTCTGTGCATCCTTTACGATGTACTTGTCCTTAGGCGAGCGGCCGGTGTAAATTCCAGTCATTACGTTAACGGCGTTGAGCTCGGTGTTTACGCCCTTGTCGAAACCCTCGAGTCCAGCTTTAGTTTCCTCTTCAAAGAGGTACTCATACGACGGATTGTGAGCAATCACGGTTGAACCGGTGATGCCATACTGTGTCAAATCTAACTTTGCCATAATTGTTGTTTTTTATAATGAGTTTACCTATTATCTTGAAATCGGATGCAAAGTTACAAAATAATTGTGAATTGTGAAATGTGAATTAAATTTTATTCACTATCCTTTGGCAGTTTTTGAGTTAAAGTATTTAAAAATCGCTTGTTGCAGTCTTTTTTTGTCACACTGACATGTCAAAACCATATGATGGTAAAAACATCAGGTCTGATGGTTACAGATATCTTGAATCAGAAGGCTTGCTAGTGTCATACCAAAAACGGCTGTTATCTGTACCAACGACCCCTTGCTTTTGTCTTTCTGAGCTTGTATAGGCTCATCAGAATAGACGCATTTGAATTTTCGTTTTGGGAAATGTTGCTCCTTTTTGAAATGGTTGCGTAGAGCCCTTGCCAGCGGGTCTCCTTTTACTTTCCAAAATTCATCTACACAGACCCTTGTCGCATCTGTTTTCAAAGCAGCACCCATAGACGAATAGAAACGTGATTTTGTCTGACATGCCATTAAGATGAGCAGTGCCTTGTCTTTCAAAGAGTCAATGGCATCAATGATGTAGTCATAACTACTTATGTCGAATGTGTTCGCAGTCGACTCGCAGAAAGTATTCTGAATGGCAGTGATTTCTGCCTCAGGATTAATAGTCAGCAGCCGTTTCTTCAGGGTGTCCACTTTTATTTGCCCTACTGTTTCTGTTGTTGCCATCAACTGGCGGTTGATATTTGTCACGTCAACGACGTCAAAGTCGACAATGGTGAGTTTACGCACTCCTGTGCGCACCAATGCTTCTGCGCACCAAGAACCAACACCGCCTATGCCAAAGATGATGACCCGTTGCTGTGCTATACGCTCCATATTATCGCTTCCCAGAAGCTGTTCTGCCCGTTGGAAAATGGCTTGTTTCATAGCCGCCTTGTTTTGTTATAACTTAATCGTTTCACTGCAAAGGTATGAAAATAAACTTTATTAACACAAAAACACCTGTACTTTTAAAAAAACTTAGTACTTTTGTATCCGAAAATAGAAAACCTAAGACATGATACAAGTAATTAATTTCGCAGAACAAAACACCATCATCAACCATTTTATGGCTGGGTTGCGTGACAAGAATTATCAGAAGAACCGTCTGACCTTTCGCCATAATGTTGAGCGTATCGGTGAGATGATGGCCTATGAGCTTTCAAAAACTTTAGAGTATAAGCCGAAGACTGTCAAGACGCCATTAGGTGTTGTGGACATTCCACTCATCAGACAGGAAGACATGGTCATAGCAACGGTATTACGTGCTGGTCTGCCCTTTCATCAGGGTTTTCTCAATGTATTTGATCAGGCCGACAATGCCTTTGTATCTGCATTTCGTATGTATATTAATCGTGAACATACGGAGGTTGGGGTACACGCGGAGTACATGGCTACGCCTAGCCTCAAAGGGCGAACGTTAGTGGTTGTTGACCCCATGTTGGCAACAGGTGGTAGCTTGGCTGCTGCTATTGAGGCTTTGTTCCAGGCTGGTAGACCCAAGAAGATTCACGTTTGCTGTATTATTGCTGCTCCGGAAGGTGTTGAGACGCTTAAGGAATTTCTGCCTGATGGTTCAACCATTTGGTGTGCTTCTATCGATCAAGGCATGAACATGCAGAAGTACATTGTACCTGGTTTCGGTGACTGTGGTGATCTCTGTTTTGGTGAGAAACTACAGAGTTTCCGCAAGTTAGCTGACAAGGAATTAAAGAAGAAAGGCCTCCTCTGAGGCCTTTCTTTTATTTACCATGATGTTATTTCCCTACTTCACTTCCCAAATGTCGTTGGTTTCCAGAAGTTCTGCGAAATTGTGGTATTTCTTCTTGGCACTGATGTCCTGAATCTGCAGCGTGACTGCTTCATCGTAGGTAGGTGCGTCGACATCGCGAATGACGCCTAAGGCTACAGGGAATCCATCGCCATTGCCCATTAATGCAAGCTTCAGTTGCAGGGTGTTATCCTCGCAATGGGCATCGTGAACTAGTACGTCGTCCAATGTGTATCCGTCCTTCCCAATTTCGACGATTTTCAGCCCGAAACCTTCCTGAACGAGACCGAACTCATTGTTTTCACCAAATACCAGTTTTTCTCCATGACGCACATAAATGGCATTCTTCTTGCGGCCTTCTTTGTTGTAGACAGCTTCGTGAGTCCCATCATTGAAGATGACACAGTTCTGGAGAATCTCGCAGACCGCAGCACCTTTGTGCTCATAAGCAGCCTTTAATATATCTACAGTACCTTGCGCATCTGTAGCTACCGCACGTGCAAAGAAATGGCCTCGTGCTCCGAAGCACAGCTCTGCAGGACGGAAGGGGTCTTCTACTGTTCCATAGGGGCTTGACTTAGAAACAAATCCGCGGGGGGAAGTGGGAGAGTACTGTCCCTTGGTCAGACCATAGATGCGGTTGTTCAGAAGTATCATATTCAGGTTGATGTTACGGCGGTTGGCATGAATGAAGTGATTGCCGCCAATTGCCAGTCCGTCACCATCGCCAGAGACCTGCCATACGGTAAGATTGGGATTGGCAACCTTCGCTCCTGTAGCGATGGCAGCTGCACGACCATGGATGGTATTCATGCCGTAAGTGGCCATATAGTGAGGCAAACGGCTTGAACAGCCAATGCCCGATATTACTGCTGTATCGTGAGGAGCGACTCCGATTTCTGCTAATGCTTTGTGGAACGATGCCAGGAAGAAGTGGTCACCGCAACCAGGACACCAACGCGGTTGTCCTTTCTTATAATCTTGTGCTGTATAACTCATATTTCCTACTTTTTATTTTTTTAATATCTCCTCGAATGCATTGACGAGTTCTTCAACCACGAAGGGCTGACCTTTAACTTGGTTGAACTGGTAAGGTGTAAAGTTGTCGACTTTCATGCGCAAATAAGCAGCTAACTGGCCCATGTTTTGTTCGGCAACCACTACCTTCTTGTATTTTTTCATCACGTCCGCAGTATTCTTAGGTAGCGGATTCAAGTACTTGAACTGTGCCTGGGCAACCTTGTAACCCTTAGCGCGGAGCTCGTCCATAGCAGCATGCAGATGTCCGTAGGTGGAACCAAAACCAACGATGAGTAAATCTGCATTATCAGCATCGCCACCGACCTCAAGGTCGGGTACCTGAATGTTGGCAATCTTTTGCTGACGCAGTCGTGTCATCAGGTCGTGATTTTCTGGATTGGTCGAGATTGCTCCAGTCTTAGAGTCCTTCTCCAGTCCGCCTAAAATATGGGTAAATCCTTCGCGACCAGGTACAGCCCAATAGCGTGTGCCGTTTTCTGCGCGCATATATGGAGTCCACTTCTCCTTCAATTCCTCAGGAACATAGGGGGGATTTATGCTATCGAGCTTGTCCATCTCTGGCAGCTTAAAGGCACCGGAACCATTGGCAATATATGCGTCGGTCAGCAATGCGACAGGTGTCATATGTTCCAAAGCAATCTTGCATGCCTGATAAGCAGCATCGAAACAGTCGGCAGGGCTAGTTGCTGCCAATACGGGCATGGGACTTTCGCCGTTACGTCCGAAAAGTACTTGCAGAAGGTCGGTCTGTTCTGATTTTGTTGGCAGTCCCGTAGCCGGACCACCGCGCTGTACGTCGAGTACTACTAATGGTAGTTCCATGATGACGGCCAGGTTCATGGCTTCTGACTTCAGGCAGATACCGGGACCAGAAGTTGAAGTGACAGCCAGTGCACCAGCAAAAGATGCTCCTAATGCAGAAGCAGCGCCACTGATTTCGTCCTCACATTGTACGGTTTTTACACCCAGCGACTTGTGCTTTGACAACTCATGTAGCACGTCAGTTGCAGGAGTGATGGGGTAGGAGCCCAAATAAAGCTTCAGACCAGCTTTTTCTGCAGCTGCAATAAATCCATATGCTGTAGCCTTGTTGCCAGTGATATCCATATAGCGTCCTGGAACTTTGTTCTTGGTCTCTATACGGCGAACATTTACTGCACTTGAATGAGTGTTGTGGCCATAGTCGTATCCAGCCTGTACCACCTTGATGTTGTTCTCGGCAATCTGCGGTTTCTTGGCAAATTTCTCCTTCAGGAAGTTGGCTACCAGCGATAGGTCACGGTCAAAGAGCCAGCAAACCAGTCCCAGTGCAAACATGTTACGGCATTTCAGAATAGCCTTATTGTCCATACCGGTGTCAGCCAAACAGTCCTTAACCATTTGTGTCAATGGACATTGGATGACGCGGTCTGGGTCGATGCCCATTTCGCCCAAGTAGTCTTCGCTCTCGAACTGAGCCTTTTTCAAGTCGTTAGGTCCGAATGCGTCAGTATCTATGATAATGGTAGCATCAGGCTTTGCGTAGCGATACTGCGTTTTCAAAGCAGCTGCGTTCATGGCCACCAGAACGTCACACTTGTCACCAGGTGTATATACTTGGCCGGCGCCAATATGTACCTGAAAACCTGATACACCTGTCAGCGAACCTTGCGGGGCGCGGATGTCAGCAGGATAGTCTGGGAATGTTGAAATACCATTGCCTACGGTAGCGCTAACCGTAGAGAAGATGTTTCCGGCTAACTGCATACCATCTCCGGAATCACCTGAGAAGCGAACAACAACTTGTTCGAGCTCTTGAATGTTTAAATGTTCAGCCATAATATAATAATGTATGTACTAGTTGCTTTTTTCTTTTCCGCGTGCAAAGGTAGTGCAAAATGTAGAAAGCCCCAAAAAAAATCCCATAAAAATGCAAGAAAGGATGTGTCAATATTTAAATGAACTGCCGCCAAGGAATTCTCGGAGCAGCGAGGTTGGTGGTATTTGCGCTTCAGAAATAGGACGTATGTATTTTAGAAATTTCAACAGACGATGGGCTTCTGCATGTTCCGCGCAGTTTTCTGGCACTTGCTCCAATAGTGGCTCTACTTGGCTTTTGATGACAGCCAGTTCGAAGAGCATAGCAGAATTGAACATCGCGTCGGCATTTTCCTGATAGGGGAATATCCATTTATTCTCACCTTTTCGTACGCTTGGCCATCTCCGTATGGTTTCTTTGGCATTCACTCCCCTGTATTTGTTGTCGCGGATAATGCGACGCAGCAGTCGGTTGTCAGTCGTTGGAATATAGTTGTGGTTGTCTAACAGGATGGTGGTTAGTGCCGAGGCGTAGATACGGAAGAGCTGGCTGTCAGGTATATTGGCGGTCAGTTCTGGGTTCAGAGCGTGGATGCCTTCAACAACTAATATCTCGTTGCCCTTCAATCGCAACTTCTTGCCGCTCAGCTCGCTCTTGCCTGTCTGGAAATTGTAGCGCGGCAGTTCTACCTCTTCACCTTTGAACAAGGCATTCATTTGTTCGTTCAGCAGGGGGATGTCCAATGCATGCAGATGTTCAAAATCGTAGTCGCCATTCTCGTCACGTGGCGTTTTGTCGCGATCCAGAAAATAGTCATCAAGCGATATGCCGATAGGATGTATACCATTGACAGCCAATTGTACCGATATGCGTTTGCAGGTGGTCGTCTTGCCACTGCTTGACGGACCGGCAATCAGAACCATTTTAATGCCTGGCCTGCGGGCTATCTCGTCGGCTATTTGGGCAATCTTCTTCTCTTGCAGAGCCTCGCCCAGTTGGATGAGCCCATTAGCATATCCTTTTTCAATGGCTTTGTTTAGGTCGCCTACGGTTCTCATGCCTAATATTTCCTGCCATCGGTGGTGCTCTTTGAAGATCTCGAACATTTTATCCTGACGCATGAAGGCCCCCAGTTTAGCTGGATTTTCCTTTGAAGGAATGCGCAGTAGCAGGCCATTATAATAGTATTCAAGGCCGAACAAATGGAGCATCCCTGTGGAGGTGAGTAATGCACCATAATAATAGTCTACATAGCCGTCTATGTCGTAATAGGTCGTATAAAGTGATCCCAATCCTTCGAGCAGTTTTACCTTTGAAAGTGAGTTGGAATCGCGGAACATCTGAATGGCTTCTTCTGTAGTGGACTCATGACGATGGATGGGGATGTCGGCATTAATGATTTCTTTCATCTTGTCCCGCAGGATATTCACATCATCGGGAGTAACGTCTCTCCGCTTTCCTTCATCGTCTTTCAATCGTAGGTCTATATAGTAACCGTTCGAAACGGGGATGTCAATGACTACCGTACAGAGAGGCCACAATTCGTGTGCAGCCTTGTTTAGTACAAAGAATAGCGTACGGGTGTAAGCACGGATGGAGGATGAGTCGTGCAAGTCAAGGAATTCTATGTCTTTTGGCTTGTAGACGCGAAAGTGAAGACCTTCCTCCCGATTGTTTACTCTGGCAATGATGGGACCATACTCCATTTTGAGCCCTAACTGAGCGAAGATATCAGAAAGTTGGCTTCCCATATTGATATTGAGAGTCTCCTGGGTATTTTTGCAGCGTATTTGGACGAAATGATGATGTGCTGTGATCTGCTTGTCTACATTTGTGATATTGGCAGAATCGTTTTTTTGTTCCTGTTGTTTCATAGTCATGATAGTTCTTTGTTGGTGCAAAGTTAATAAAAAATGCTGATAAACAGAAGCAAAAGGTTTTCATTTTTATCCTATTTCCCCAAAATATTCACTCTCAGCCATTCGCAAATGACAAAAAAAGATTATCTTTGCACAAAAATTCAAAGTACAAATGCACATGATTGACAAATGCAGAGCTTTTCTGGCCAAACCATTTTTACGTGACTATCGCTTCCTATTGGGACTTTGGCTCTTGTTGGGAGTCGTTTCGGCCTTGGCAAAAATGCATCACCACAATAATTTTTTGATATTCCGTGGAGAGTTTTGGCATACTTTGCAACAACTGCCTCTTTATGTGGCTTATCCTGCGGAGTATTTCGATGTGAATCACTATGGCCCGTTGTTTTCTTTGGTCATTGCTCCCTTTGCTGTAGTTCCGGAGTGGTTGGGGTTAATACTCTGGTGTGTATGTCTGTCGTTGTTCCTCTATGTGGCCGTCAGACGTTCAGACCTTTCGAAGTATCAGCACGTGTTCGTCTTTTGGTTCTGTGCACATGAACTGCTAACAGCTTTGTTCATGCAGCAGTTTAACATAGCTATTGCAGCCATCATTGTGCTGGCTTTCTTCCTGATAGAGCGAGAACGGGATACGGAGGCGGCCTTCTTCATCGTGCTCGGCACATTGGTCAAGCTCTATGGTATAGTGGGATTGGCATTCTTCTTCTTCTCCAAGCATAAAGTGAGGTTTGTCTTATCGATGATATGTTGGAGTGCAGTGCTGTTTGCGCTGCCCATGCTCATCAGCAGCCCAGACTATATTATCGGTCAGTATCATGATTGGGTAATATGTCTGACGGAGAAGAATGGTGAGAATCTGGAATCAATAGCTCAGAATATCTCGTTACTGGGTATGGCACATCGCGTTACAGGCCTTCAGTTTAGCGACTTATGGCTGATTCTGTTAGGTATGCTGATGTTCTGTGTCCCTTATCTGCGCTTCTCGCAATACAAGCATGTAGCCTTCCGCCAAACACTATTAGCTTCTGTGCTGATGTTTGTCGTCTTGTTTTCGACGGGTAGTGAGTCCAGTAGCTATATCATTCCGTTTGTAGGTATTGTTATTTGGTATACGGCTGCTCCATGGAAACGGGGGGGCTGGGATATTGCACTGATGGTTTTTGCCTTTGTGCTGAGTAGCCTATCGCCCAGCGATTTGTTTCCTGCCTATATACGGAAAGAGTGGGTGCAGCCCTACGCATTGAAGGCATTGCCCATCACACTGATATGGCTTAAACTATGTTATGAGATGTACACCAAGAATTATGGCATAAGGGGTGATAGGTTACAGTAAAAGCCTTTGATTTCCATCAAACAAAAGGAGCCTGGCCACGTGGGGCAGACTCCTTAGTTGTCTATTATAGACTTTTCCTACAGAATTTCATAATCCTCATTAGCATCTTCAGACTGGTCTATTGGCAAAGTCCTGTAGTTTGACCCAGCCATTAATTTCCAACTCATTTCTAATTCAATGACAATGACTGAGGGCATGATATATTCTTTTTTCATATCGCTTTCGTTTTCTTATTCGTTTTTAAGATATTTGTTTACTATAGCGACGGCATCAGTAATATCCACTACACCATCGTTATTCAGGTCGGCAATCGATAAATCCAAACTCGCCGTTGTTCCTGCCAGGTATCTGTTGATGAGTGCTACGGCATCAGTAATGTCCACAACGCCATCGCCATTGATATCGCCAGGAATACTTTCCGGATTGTCAACGTCATCCTGCTGAGCCACGGGGTCGTCAGGATTCGCGGGGTTGTACCTGAACTTGGCGACAAGCCAGCAGTCTTGCGCCTTCATCCTATATTGGAAAGAAGCCTCGCTGCTAATCAGCGTTCCGCTCTCATACCACCCTAAGAAATCAAAATCCTGATTCGCTGTTGCCGAGATGCTCACCCAGCTGTCTTTCTCCGTCTTTTCCCCACTTGTACGGTTAAAGGAACAGGCATCCGATGGTGTACAATCCAAGTATAGTCGGTAGGCATAGTTTGCCGAGGGTTCTCCAGGATTATCCGGATTGTATTCATAGACTGCCACAAACTCAACATTTTCAGACCCTACCGTATAGTCAAACGATTGAGACGTCGTGTATTGTTCTCCGTTTTTCGTCCAATACAGGAAGTCATAGCCATTCACCTTTGAGGTGGATATGTGTGTGACTTCACCCGACAGGAAGGAGCCTGCCCCAGATGCATATCCTGCACCAGCAGGCGACACCCCGACCTTCACTTTGTAGTGCACTGACGGCTCAGGCGGGTTTTCTGGGTCATATTGGGCCATTGCGGCATTGCTACCCGCCAGCATAGCGAGCAGCAATACCACATAGCGTATGATAAGCACATTTCTCATAGTTATTTGCCAATGATTTTCTTACCATTCTGGATATAAATCTGACGCGAGTTGGTATCCTCCACCCGTTTGCCATCCAAGGTGTATGCAGGTGCATCATCCTTTGAATCCTTCAGCTGGTTGTTAATGCCTGTAGTCGCTCCTGACATCAGCATGAGACGCTGGTTGAACGTACCTGCTTCGGTTTTGAAGGTATAGTCAGCAATAGATAAGTCGGTAGTGATTCCCGTTTCTTTATCGTAGAGCACGACGGCCTTGTCCATCCTCTTGGCACTGATGGTCATCTCGCCAGCTTGTGTTGCCACATAGCCCAGACGCACCTCGCCCTCAGGACGCTCGTTGATGGCGTAACGTACCTGTTTGGCATCTATGGTGTACAACTGTGGCTTGTCAGTAGCGATGAATTTGGCGGCGTCTGTTCCTATTTCATAATCGACTGCAGACTTCTCGTTGAATACCACGCGAGTCTTGTCTGTATCAGCCCCAGTTGTAAGCACCAGGTTAATCAGGTTCCTGGTTCTCTCTGCGCCTTGTGCACGACGGGCAGCCAGGTTCTTCTTGGCAACGATGCCGTCCCACTGTTGATAGGTGTGGCGACCGTCGGCGTCATAGTCCATCGTCTCCTTGTTACTCGGCTTCTGTACGAAGAAGGCCTCGAAGGGACGCAGGTGATAGTTGTCGTCGCCAGGACGTACCGATTCGTAGCCCGTTCCGTTCCATACGGTGATAGGTCCGTCGTAGCCCGTTTCTTCGATATCGAAATAGCTGGGATAAGGATTGCCCAAGAAGTTCCAGCTGGCATCCTCTGGTCGTCCTTCTGCTGCGTAGGTCGCTAAGTTGTGATGGCAGTCGTTGCCATCAAACTTGCCAAACTGCGTCTTTTCCACAGGAATCTCCAACGTAGTATTCGCGTTACAACGGAAGATGTAACCCTGTCCAGGCTCCAGATATTCTGCTTCTATAGGCATGTGCTGCCAGCCACCATAACCGTTGTTGGCACGCTCCTCGCCATCGTATATTCTGAACACCCAGCTGCCTCCGCAGACGATATCTGCCAGTCTGATGCGATAGGGGAAGCTGAAGAAGTACCACTTGTTCTTCTTGATGTCAATATCGAAATACAAGCCATTGGCGCTGATGTTTCCATATCCGATGATGGATCCACCCATATTATCGTCTTCCTTCACGTGGACATCGTCCAAGTCCTGATCTTCATTACCTTCCACTATCAGTCCAGAGCCTGGATTCAGGTCGGCATCAGGCTCTCCGTCGATACGACCAGTGTCATCGTCCAATTTATAGTCGTTGTTGATATAGAAGTATTGATAAGGCTCGTCAAAGGCTGCCAGTGTTGTAAACTGGCTCCACTCCGTATTCCAGTAGTAGTTCTGGAAACTGGTAGCAGGTACATGAAGGGTAGCAGTCGAATAGGTGCTGAATGTACCTGCATTAATTGTTGTTGGCTCAACGGTATAGGTATAGACATCCAATAAATTCGGGCAATTTGAAAATGCACCGTTCCCAATAGATGTTATGGAACTTGGGATTCTGATTTCTCTTAAAGCGTTATTATTTTGGAAAGCATAATTATCAATAGACTTTAAACTTGGTGGCAAACTCACAGTTTCCATATAACAATAGTTAAAAGCAGAATGGCCAATCGAGGTTAACGTTGAAGGGAAAGCAACTGTTCTGAGACCATTACAACGATAAAAGGCATTATCATTGATTGATTCTACACCTTCAGGAATAACCATTTCAGTAAGATTATTACAATAATTCATTGCATTGGTTCCAATTGTGGTAATTGTTCGAGGGAGTTCAAGTGAAAATAGATTTTCCAAATGATAAAAGGCATAACCACCAAGCACATTATCCTCAGTATGATAACCTGTGTAATATTCATAGTCGTTAGCCACAATGCTGGCATCACTGAGATTCAGATAATGAAGATTTGTCATCTTGTTACGAATAATCATGATGTCATAGCCGTTGATGGTTCCTGTTACCTTCAGACTCACCACATTGACAAGATTTTCCTCACCGATTTTTGCATGAATGGCAGAAGAATTATCCATGGCCTCTACCGTGATATCATAATTAATCTGAGTCTCGTCGGATAAAATATGTGAAGCATAGGTACTCCAGCCGTCAGCAGCTTGATACGTGTCTACTAATGCGGCAGGAACAAGGAAAATGCAATTGTACCAAAAAACATTGGAATCCAGCGTAGGAGGAGTCGTATTATTGATAGAAAATGTTATGGCATTACCAAAAGCAAAACTCCCAATGCTTGACAGATTGGGTGCTTTCACATCAATACTCATGGCATTACTAAAAGCATTATTACCAATAGATTCCAAAACGTTCGATTCAATTTTGACATCTGCAAAATTTAAACAGGCTTGAAAAGCATACGGACCAATTGAGGTGCAATTTTCAAAACAACCTGTAAATGTCATTTTATAACATCTTACAAAGGCACTCTCTGGAATAGAAGTAAACACATCAAGATTAATTGTTGCGACAAGCTCGTAGCACCAATAGAATGATTGAGAACCAATCGAAGTCAGATTATCTAAACTACCAACTGAAGACAATTTTCTACATTCATAAAAAGCACCTTCTCCTATTGACTGGCATTTTGCAAGACTTCCGACGTTCGTTAACTGGGAACAACTATAAAATGCCCTAACCCCAATCGTTCTACATTCTAACAAGTCCACACTTGTTAAATTTGAACAGCAATAAAATGCATAGTTAGACATTATTGTGCAGTTTGAAAGGCCTTCCACATGGAGAAGACGTGTACACCCGTAGAAAGTGTTTAGGCCAATACTTGTTACCGAAGTTGGAACAGTCACATTCTTAATGGTCGTATTATTACTAAAAGTACCAGAAAGCGTTGTCACGTTTTTTCCAGCAATAGTTCCTGGTACTACGACGGTTTCGCCACATCCTTCTGCACCTGTAATGGTGATGTTGGCGCCATCGACGGTATAAGACCATGTGATGCCATTATCGTCGGTATAGGTATCTGCTAACGAAACGGTGACGCTCATGATGAGCGACAATGAAATTAATAATATCTTTTTCATATCTTTGATTGTTTTGTTAGTTAGTAATTATTTGATATATTTTTTGCCATTCGAGATGTAAACCGTACCTGGCTTGGGTGCCGTAATTCGTTTCCCGTCCAGCGAGTAGCACTCTGCGTCTGCCGCTTTCTCCACCGGCACGTTTTTGATTGCCGTTGTTCCTTGCGACAACTCCAATTGTGCTGGAGCCAAAACACTTGGTATTGATATCCAGCAGTGTCCTTCGGGAATGGCAAATGTCTTACCGTTAATCCGATAGAACTTTGCGCCACTGCCCTGGTTCTGCAACACATATCCCTCAGAGACCTGCTGTGGCTCAACGGCTCCATGCAGATAGCCCTCGGTGACAACAGCCTCATATTGGGTTGCATGAACACTCCCCGTCAGATTCCCAGTATAGCCATTTTCTGCATAGAGAATGTAGGGAACATAGGCTGACAGATGCTCCACGGGTTGCAATATCAGATTGCCATCCTCCATAGAACTACAGCTGAAAGCTTCGAGCCCCTCGGGCAGGTCTGCATCGAAAGGCACTACGCACGTACCATATTGATTAGCTGCTGTAATGCTGACTGGTACTGTACTGGTGGCTGATACGTTGACTGTGACCTCTTGGTCTGCTGGCACATATTTCGTCTCGTCCTTGGTGGTCAGGTTTTGACCATCGAAAGTCAGACTGGCAGTACCAGGCTTCAGATACGGAGAGGCGATAACATAAACACGGAACAGCTTTCCGCTAGTTGCCGTAAACTCTTCAGACTCGGTAGAAATACATCCGATACGCAATGTTCGTTCACCTGCTTCTCCGTAGGAACAGGAAAGGGTGTGCGTATAGTTTTTAATCACTTCTTCATCTTCTTCTACTTCCGTGTAAGGATAAATACCGTCCGATTTTCGCATGGTTACACGTGGTTTGTTGTTGGAATACTCAACGGTAAGCCCCACGGGAAAGTGGATGTCCAGATTGTAAGCCGTATAAAGACGGCTGCCGTCCAAATAAACATCGAAATAAGTAGAGCTCCCACCTGGGACTACCGTCACGTTGCTGATTGTAAAATGGTCATCGGTTTCTACAGCCCATGTTGCTGGCACAAGCCAGCCAATTAAAAACAAGAGTAGTAATGGCTTTTTCATATTGGCATCTATAAATGTAGGCTATAGACTCTCCCTGATTCAGCCTGTTAATAGTAAGAATGATGGTGCCTATATACGAAAAGCGTGGGAGTCAGATCTGTTACTCGTCCCACCTCTCGAGGCTCTGGCATTGCCCAACTAGTCATAGACGAGCAACGCCGAAGCCCACGCGATATGTAGATACCACAAAGGTATTACACACCCCATGAGCGTCGTCCGCTGCTTTGTTTTTGACTAGTTTGTTTGGAACTGCCAGATTCCGAAAGGTCAAAAGACAAAGCGTTAGATAACGCCTTCCAATATATACATCCCCACCCCCTCGGCTTCGGCTTGTCGCTTTCACCTTAGTTTGTGAAGATGTTGCAAAGATACACAATAAAAAACAAATTTGCAAACTTTTATACAGAAAAATAAAGAAAACCTTATTTTAAGCTGTTAGAGCAAAAATGTTATCGAGGGACGAGGATGGATAATATAACCGATTATTCGAGTATTTCAGCAATGTTATAAAGAGGTCTGTGCTTTACCTCTGTGAAAATCTTGCCGATATAGATGCCCGTCACACCCACAGAAATCAGTATGAACCCGCCTACCAGCCAGATGGATAGGATGAGTGATGACCATCCTGGTACGGCAGTACCTGCTATAAGGGCATGAAGCACATAGAAACCAATCATCAAGCTTATAACCAGAAAGATGACGCCCAGATAGGTAATGATATACAGCGGCCTGACGCTGAAGGACGTGATGCCGTCAATCGCGAGGTTGAGCATTTTCCTCAGCGTGTATTTTGAACTGCCAGCCTCTCTTTCGCTGATGACATCATCGACTGTGGTTGATGGCAGTCCTATCATAGGTATAAGCCCGCGCAGATAGAGGCTCCGTTCATCATAGCCCGCCAAGATGTCAAGTGCTCGTTTGCTCATCAACCTGAAGTCGGCATGATTATAGACGCAATTGACCCCCATGGAACCCTGCAGTTTGTAGAAAGCTTCTGCTGTCATACGCTTCATTGCGGGGTCTGCCTTACGTGATACTTTGACACCGTAAACAATATCGTTCCCAGCTTCAAAGTTTCTCACCATTTGCGGAATACATTCAATGTCGTCCTGCAAGTCGGCATCGATGGTTATGACTGCGTCAGCCCATTTCCTCACAGTCATCATACCTGCCATGATAGCATTCTGATGTCCTACATTGCAGGTTAGGTTGATGCCCTTCACAAACTTGTTCTCCTGATGCTGTGTCTTGATAATGTCCCATGTGCGGTCACGGCTTCCGTCATTGACAAAAACCATCATCGAGTCATCGCTGATGAGCCCTTCTGCTATCATACGTTCGAAAAGAGCTGTCAGACGCTCGACTGATAGTGCCAATACCTCTTCCTCGTTATAGCATGGCGATATGGTTGCTAACTTAATCATGATTGTCGATCGGCAAATTCTGTAAAGGTTATAAACTCGTGGCCCTGTTTTTTCAGCATCTTAACAAGCTTGTCCAGCCGCTCTGCCATCTGTCGGCCGCTGTGGTTCCTAATGATAAACGGCATCTTGAATTCAGGATGCTCTTTCAATTCGTAGAACTCCCAGGGGTGGAAGTAGGTGACAAAGTAACCGTCGTGGCTAAGTACGCGGCGCACAAGCAGGTGATAGAGCTTCTCTGGCAGGTTGTGTAGCGACAGCCAAAACAAAGGGAATCGTAGCCAGGGTGTTACCGAGGCTGGAATCTGCATCACACCGTCCTTCATGAACCATGTGCGGGGAGCCGTCAGGTGCATGTATCGTCCTGGTATGAAAGCGGGGTTTAAAGACGAATTGTAGCGATAGCCAGCTCGTCTGATCTCCGATTCTACCACAGGGAACATACGTGGTTGTCGATAACCGTAGACCTTGCGCCCAGTAACGCGTTCCACTATTTCCTTGGATAATGCGAAATCTGTTTCTTTGGGTTGCCAATGGTCTACTCCATGGCAAGCCACTTCGTGTCCCTCGTCCATGATACGCTTCATGACTTCTGGGGCATTCTCGGCAAAATTGCCTGTACAGAAGAAGGTGGCATGTACACCGTTTTGCCGCAATACGTCAAGTATGCGGTGAGTGCCTTCTACAGATACTTTCATTCCCTCTTCCAAAGGGAATTCCACTCCGTGCTCGCGGGGTACATCAAACTCTTCCGTGTCAAAGCTTAGCAGAATCATGCTTTTGTAGATTTTATGACTGCAAAATTACGAAATATCATCGTAAAAAACAAGCGATTTATGTTTTTTTGAGCGATATCCTTCCTATTCTTTTGTTTTTTATGTAACTTTTGCTTTGCAGAAGTTACTTTGTCTCGGAAATGAAAAGAAAAACAAGTTTTCTTTTTGCATTTCACTCGACTTTTCGTAACATTGCGGTCAGAGACCGCGAAATTACTATGCTCGGCATAAAAAATAAATCAATTTATTTTGTTCTGCTCTCGTTTTTTCGTAACTTTGTGGCGTTATGGCCGATTTCATGATAGGATTCGATGCCAAGCGCATCGTCAGGAATGGTACTGGACTGGGTAGCTATGGTCGTACTCTTGTCAACGACCTCTCCGCATCCTCTGGTTTGCAGTTGAGGCTTTATGCGCCCGATGAGGGGCGTATCGACCTGCGTAATCAGATTGTTATGCGTCCGAATGTCAGCTTCAGCATAGCAGGAAAGCATGGGTTGTCTGCTGCGTGGTGGCGCATGTCGTCTATTGTTGGTGATCTGCAGCGTGATGGCGTACAACTCTATCACGGATTGTCTGGTGAGCTCCCTATAGGTATCCGCAAGAGTGGCATCCATAGCATCGTGACCATTCATGACCTTATATTTATGCGCCATCCAGAATTCTATCATCGGGCTGATGTGAAGATATATTCCTGGAAGTTCCGCCAGACAATTCGTGAAGCAGACCACATTATAGCCATCAGCGAGTGTACCAAGCGCGACATCATGGAGTTGGGTGGTGTCGAAGAGCAGCGTATTAGCGTCATCTATCAGAGTTGTGCTCCACGTTTTACGCCAGTAGTTGACGCGTCGCTAAAGGAGGAAATATGCCAATACTATTGTTTGCCTGACCGTTTCGTTCTTAGTGTTGGATCCATCGAACAGCGTAAAAACATACTGTTGGCCGTTCGTGCCCTTGCCTATTTGCCTAACGATGTCAATTTGGTCATAGTGGGACGTCGCACGCACTATGCTGACAGCGTGGCTGACTTTGCGCGTCGCCAGGGATTAGCGTCGCGTGTATTGATGTTCCACGATGTTCCAGACCAGCATTTGCCTGCTTTCTATGCTTTGGCTGAGTCGTTTGTCTATCCTTCTGTTTACGAAGGCTTTGGGATTCCTATTATCGAGGCAGTCAACTGTGGTCTGCCTGTTGTGGCCTGTACTGGTTCTTGCCTTGAAGAGGCTGGCGGTCCGGATTGTCTTTATGTCGCTCCTGACGACGAGCATGCAATGGCAACGGCCATCAGCCACACTTTGCGTGGAGCCGATGGCCGTGATGTCCGTATAGCCCGCAGCCAGCAATATGTCCGTCGCTTCAGCGGTGCCGATGTCGCTGGACAAGTTGTTGACCTCTATCGTCGCATTCTTCTTTAGAAGGCAGCCTGAATTTTTGCGGCAATTTCTTTCATTTCCTCCTCAGTCAGCTTTAGCTTTTCGCGACGGAAGTCAGCATCAGCTTCAGTCTGCATGGGAATCAGGTGAATGTGTGCGTGAGCTACCTCAAGCCCCAGTACCACCTGGGCAACTTTCTTGCAGGGGAAAGCTTTTTTGATGGCAATAGCTACGCGCTTGGCAAACTGCTGGTAACGTGCCAGTTCATCGTCGTCCATGTCGAAGAAATAGTCCACTTCGCGGCGTGGAATCACTAACGTGTGTCCCTTTACCAGTGGGTTAATGTCGAGGAATGCGTAGAACTCGTCGTTCTCAGCACATTTGTAGCTGGGAATTTCACCGGCAGCTATTTTGCTAAAGATATCCATACGTTATTATCTTTTTGTGGTTTTGATGAAATGATCCAATGTTTTTATGCAATGCTGATATTCTCAATGCGCAGTTTAATGATGCCACGTGGGATTTTTATTTCCACCTCGTCGCCCACTTTCTTGCCCAGTAGTCCTTGTGCAATCGGGGTTTTTATTGAAATCTTTCCCGCACGCAGGTCTGCCTCGTTTTCGCTGACAATAGTGTAGCTCATCTTTGCATTTGTCGTCAGATTTGTCATCTCCACCTTCGTCAGTATCTGAACGCTTTCCGTGCTCAGACGTGATGTGTCAACCACTTTTGCCTCAGCAATGGTTGCCTTCAGCTTGTTGATCTTGTCCTCAAGATGTGCTTGCGCTTCCTTGGCGGCATCATATTCGCTGTTCTCACTCAAGTCGCCCTTCTCTCGTGCTTCGGCAATGGCAGCCGAGGCTTTGGGACGTTCTACCGCTTCCAGGCGGTGTAGTTCGGCTATCAGTTTGTCGTAGCCTTCTTGTGACATGTAAGCCATATTATTTTTGTTTTTTTGTTTTACTTACAATATTGTTTTCGTTATTTTTTTTGTACGGACGCAGATAAAATAAAGAATCCCGACTCTTTCTTTCCGTCGGAATCCCTTGTTGTTATCTATGTCTTTATCCGTCTGCAAAGTTAGATATTATTTTCGAAATGACCAAAAAAATCGAGCTGAATCTTCCTTATTCTTTTGATTTATGTCAAGAAAGCATCTTTGCCTTATTATTTTTTATGCTTTTTCCCTTGGAAATTGTTAGGTAAGATACTATCTTTGCAAAGTGTTTTTCATAGTATTAGATTTAAGGTTAAACAAGATTGACTTGAAATTTGGGCTCAGCGGAGCCCTTTTTTTGTTTTCTGTCATCCCAAAGGATGATTGTCTACCCGTTGATAAAGAAGGTTTTCTTTGTCTTATACAGATTTTTATTCGTGGACATATAGATTCCAGCCAAGGTAAGTTCCTATGGCCTCGTCGAGTATGTCAACTACATCGGTGCGACACATGGCAACGTGGTGCTCGAAGCCATTTTTACAGATGTATTTCATTAGTATCTGCAGGTTGTCGACTTGTGTTACGGCGATGCAGCCGTCCATTCCGTATGGGTCATTGGTAATCTGTCCCTTGCCAAGATAAGCTTTGATGCATCCCTTGGGGTCGTCTGTGCTGATGCGGAAG
>JAEEGL015664002.1_pt1 | contig 18597 bp, 6 predicted proteins | sample 9134231 | NCBI WGS metagenome assembly JAEEGL01 (sample SAMN16246548, study PRJNA631951) | gut metagenome | biome: gut microbiome; feature: rumen; material: fiber-attached | host: Bos | place: Iran: Karaj | collected 2018-10 | reverse complement strand
TCTCAATAAAAATAAATAAATTCCACTTAAAACAACAAAACTATTTTGAGAAAAAACTAAAACAATAGTATAAAAAACCATATATTGTGCATAAAAATAACCATAATAAAAACAATCTGCTTCATTTCTATGCCAATTATGACCTGTATTAATAAAATGTCTTTTATAAAAAGTGATTTGTGTACTGAAACCTTCAAAAAAAAGTTCATCTAATCTTAATAAATAATAAATAAAACTTAATGTTCCATTTTGAATTATTAAAGTTATATAAAAATAATATTTTGTATAAATATCACTTATTTTATTTAATAAATGAAAAATATCTTTATAATTATTTTTAATAATTGTATACAAAGGTTCATATGATATAGTTAAGGAAGGAATAATTAAAAAATTTAATAAAATATATAAATAACTATTTGAAAAAACAGCATATTGATAACTACTATGTGTAAAATATTTTTCAAATCTACAAATAAAATCAATTAAAACAATTAAACCTAAATTAATTGCTAAAATTATTAAAGGAACAATATAAGTTATGAGAATATAACCATAAGGTATATTTATTATCCAATTGAATTGAAGAACTTTATATTTATCATATTTTTTTAACATTGAGAATAATGACATTGGAGTAGTGAAAAAAATTAATAATAAAAATAAAATTAAATTTAGTAAAATTCTTCTAAAAAAATATAAACCTTTATCACCATCTAAATTTTTCCATATTATATCAGATGGGTCTATTAATTGATCAACTAAAATATTAACATTTTTTGATTTATTTAAAGTATTTTTATTTTCATTATTTATATTTTTTTCAATATCATTATTAATAATATTATCATCTATAGCATCATCATATTCTTCATTGAATTTTTGAAAAGTTTCTCTTCCATCATTTTTAAACTTTTTTTTTGTTGAATTTAATAAAGATTTTAATTTAACTTTAAATTTCGAAAATGGAGTTTCTTTAAATTCTTTAATAATTTTATAAGCAGCTCTTAATGAATCAAAACAAATAAAAGCATGTCCACTGCTATAAACAGGTTCTTCAGTTAATTTTTCAATTTTTTCTTCAATTCTATTCAATTCTTTTTCCATTGATTCATTACTCCAATAAATATTATTAAAACAACGAGTAAGACAATTTTTATCTAATTTAATTAATTTTTTTAGATCATTAATTTCATTTTTTTGTTTTTCCAAAATTAAAATATTAGTATAATTTGGAATAAAATTAATATCTATTATTTTTCCATTATTTCCTCCATCTTTATTTAAAAAATCATTTAATTTTCTTTGTAATGAAGATGTATTTCTTTCTTCAGGCGCAATTCCACTTATATGTAAAGTTCTACAAGTTAACCAATTAACATCATAATTTTGGCTCATTTTATCAAAACGAGTAAAATAGTTATAATAAGCTTCTTTTCTAATTACATGAAAAATTCTAAAATGTAAAAATGTTATTAAAATAATTGAAGTTACATTACAAATTGATTTAAAAGAATCATATGAATCGCTTGAATTAAATAAAAATTTACAATAATTATTACAAATATATAAAATTATTGAAACAATAAAATAAGAAAAAAAAACATTTATTATTTCTCTTTGAAACATTAAAAAAACATAAGCTTCATAACCTAAAGTTTTAGTTATATATACAATATCAAATTTAGTTAAAATTGAATATATATTTTCTATTATTAATGAAATATTTCTTGATGAAAAATAATAAAATTGAGAATTTATTAAATGTGGAATTTCAACTCCTAAATTTTTTATCCATAAAAAATACCATAAAATAAAACCTATTAAAAGTAAAATAATTATAACTAAGAAAAAAATTATTGTTTCATATAAAGTAATTGTATTAATATCATTCATTGATAAATATTTTAATTATAAAATTTAAATATTTAAATTAATTAAATTATTAATATAAAAATTATATAAATATTTTTTTAATTTGTTTATTTAATTTAAATTTAAATTTAAAATGTCTTCAGATTCTTTTCCAAAAAATATTATTTTTACAAAAGAAATGGCAATTAATTTTTTTGAAGAATCTTTTAAATTTCTTACTATTAATAATAATAATGATAATAATCAAATTAGTTATTTAGATTATGAAGAAGATAAATTAAATAAAAATGTAATTTTAGTAAATTTTTATGGTAAATTAAGTAGTATTTTAACTTTATATAAAATAAATTTTCCAGATTCTTATAAAAATTTTTTAAGTGAATTAATTAATAATAAAATAAAATATTTAGATTCATTAAAATTGATAACAAAAAAAAATAGATTAAATTATTATAAAATAAAAAGTATTTTTTTGATTTATTTATTTATTTTAAATAATAATAATAAAGAAATTGAAAGTGATTTAAAAAATATTTTAATTCAAATTAAAAATGAAAAGAATTTTATTAAAGATTATTTATCACAATTACCTCATATTTATTTAATTCAAAATGAATTTAATTCTATTTTAAAAAATTGTGATATTAACTTAAATAATTCAGAAGAAAATAATATTGATGATAATAATAATAATGATAAAATTATTGTCAAAGAAGATAAAAAAATTTTTTTAAAACCAAAATTTTTTGATAGTGATTTTAATACTTTTGAAAAAGATAGTAATTTTTTCATGTATGAAAATAATAAAGAAAATATTAATTTAGGAATTAATAATAAATTATTGAATAATCAATCAAGTATTTTTTGTGAAGATAATAATTTTATAAAAACAAAATTAAATAAAAAACCATGTATTATCAATAAAATAATTCCAAAAATAAATTATGATAATAAAAATAATAATAAAATTATTAAAAAAGAAACAACTAAAAGTAAAATAAGAAAAATAGTTTCAGGAAAATTTTATAAAGATTCTATTAATATCAGTAGTAAAGAAAGTTTATTTTCAAAACAAAAAAGTAAAAGTAGTAAAAATTTAACCAATAATCTTAATAAAAATAAAAATAATATAAATTATAAATTATTAAATAAAAAAAATTATAAAAATATCAAACCTAAAACTAATAATAATATTAATAAAAATAAAAAAATAGTCAATGATTCAAAAGGTGATGTAATTCTAGCAATGAAAACAAAAAGACTTGAAATTCCAAAACAAATAACACCAACTGAATCAAGAACCAAACAAAATTTAGCTTTATTATTAAAAAAATAATTAAAAAATATAAAAACTTTAATTATATTTAAATTACAATATTAAAAAATAATTATAAATTAAAAATAAATTATCAATAAAAATATATAATTAATTTTTATGCTCATTCAACCTATTTCAAGTTTATATATAACAATGTTATTAGTAACATCAACATTAATAACATTGTTTCCTTTTCTTCATATTTATTGGTATTTTGCATTTAGCATTAAACAAATAGTTTATCATTTTCAATTTTGGCGTTTAATTACTAATTTTTTAATTTATCCTTCAATTAGATTAAGTGTTGGTCTTTTATTTACAATGATTACATTTCATACTCATTTAGTAGAAATGGAAAATACTTGTAGAAATAATAAACAATTAAGTAAATTTATTATATTTTTAGTTATAATTTGTTCTTTAAATATTATTTTTAATTTTATTGGAAAATATTTTTTTAATATTGAAGAAAATAGAACTTTAGTCAATCAATTTTTATATAGTTTATATACAATTTCATCTTGGAGAGAACCAGATAAAACAATAAGTATATTTTTTATGCCTATTAAAAATAAATATACACCTTTTGCTATGATTTTTATGAATATTGCAAGTGGAAGTGCAAAAGAAGGAAAAGAATTTATAGAACCTGGCTATGGAATTTTAAGTGGTTTTATTTATATATTTTTAAATGATATAAAAAATTGGATTTATATTCCAAAATGGTTAAAAAAATTATGTAAAGATAGAATAAATGATTATAATAATAATAACAATAAAAATTATCATGAAAATTATAATAAAAATAAAGAAGATAATAAAAAAGAAGAATTCAAAATTAATAGCAATAATAATACAAATATTGCTTATAGAGAAAAAGGTAGTTTTGTTGAAGGAAATGAATTTGAAGATATTAGTCAAGAAAAAATAAAATGGGAATAAAAAAAAATAATAAAATTTATTATATAAAAAAATTAATAAATATAATTTTAAAATTTTTCTTAAAAAATAATAAATTAATAAGTGAATATAAAATTATAATTTTATATTTAAGAATAATTTATAATTTCATTTTGATGTTTAAAAATTTAACTTTTTCTTTATTAGATTATGGAATTGATTTTACAAAAAAACGTTTAAAAGTTATTAGAGATTTAATAATTAAAAATGAAGGTGAAATTATTGAAAAAGAACATTTATCTAATTCAAATATTCCTGATTATATATTAACTAGTAAAGCGGTTGATAGTTATTTAAAAATATTTCCTGAATTAAAAGAAAAAGCAAATAAAAAATTTTTGCAGAAAGTTAATAAACATTTATATAATTATGAATATATTTCTTATTGTATTAAAGAAAAAGATGTTATTGATAATTCTTCATTTAAAATTTTTTTAAAGGATGTTGAAAAAAAGAAAAAACCAAAAAATAATTTTGATAATTTTATAGTTGACAAAGGTTATTGGAATAATAGTAATAACGATAAAAATGATGATAATAATATTGATAAAAATGATAATGATATTAATAATAATATAGAATGTAATGATAATATAGATGAAAAATTATTTAATGCTATATTAAAAAATAAAGAAAAAAACATTGATTATGATAATGATGATGATTCTTTAAGTATTACAAGTCAAATGACTAATAGTTCTTCTATCGGAAAAACAAATAATTTTCAATCTATTAGTCATATAAATAATCAAAATAATAATAATTCTTTATTAAATAAATTTGGATTTTTATCTTCACAACCTAATTTAAATCCTCATCTTACAGAAGAACTAAATAAACTTTTAGAGTATCATACAAATGAGGGAAATACATTTGAAGCACTTGCTTATCGTAAAGGAATAAATGCTTTAAAAAAATATGATAAAAAAATATCAACAATAAATGATATACCAAAATTAAAAGGAATAGGTAAAAAAATAACAGATAAAATAAAAGAAATTTTAATAACTGGAAAATGTTTAAAATCACAATATGTTCAAAATGATAATAAATCAAATGCTATCAAACTTTTAATGTCAGTTCATGGAATAGGAATAAAACAAGCAAATGAATTTTATACAAAAGGTATAGATTCGATAGAAAAATTAAAATCAATAAACAATTCATTACCAATAACAATCCAAACAGGATTAAAATATTATGAAGATTTACAGAAAAAAATTCCTAGAGAAGAAATAACAAATATTTTTATAAAAATAAAAAAAGAATTAACAACAATTTTACCAGAAGAAATATTAGATTGTGAAGTTGTTGGAAGTTACAGAAGAGGAAAAGAATTATGTGGAGATATAGATATATTAATTGCCAGAAAAGATGAAGATGGTAAAAAAGATGGAATATTACAAACATTAATAGATAAATTAATGGAAAAAAAAATAATAATTGAAATTTTATCATTAAATAATGAGAGTTTTATTTTTATGGGAATATGTAAAGATGATAATAATATTCATAGAAGAATAGATATAAAAGTTTATAATAAAGAAGAATTCCCTTTTGCTTTATTATATTTCACTGGAAGTGCTTATTTTAATAGAAGTATGAGATTATTTGCTAGAAAAAAAGGTTTTCATTTAAGTGACAAAGAATTAGTTGATAAAAAAACAGGCAAAAAAATTGAATGTAAAAATGAAGAAGATATTTTTTTAAAATTAGGTGTATCATATAGAAAACCTGAAGAAAGGGAAATTTAATAAATTTAAAAATTTATTATCTTAATATAATATAATTAATTAACATAAATATAAATTAATAATTATAATCAAATGTATTTATCATTATAGATAAATATTTAAAATTATTAACAATTTAAATTAGTTTTTCTATAAAAATCAAAATTTCATTATTAATTTTTATTATCAAAAAAATTATTATCATTATTATCACTAAAAAAATTATCAATATCATTATTATTATTATCATTACTATTAAAATAATTATTGAATTCATTTTTATAATTATCTTTTTGTGATTTTATTTTTTTATTTATTTTTGAATCATTAAATGAAAAATAATCAGAATAATAAACATTAGTTTTTCCTTTTAAATCTTCTGACATTTGTTTAATTTTTTTAATATTTAATACAGATTTATTTGAAGGTGGTTTAAAAGCTAAACTTTGACTTTTAATATGATTTTTATTATCATTACTATTATGTTTATGTTTATGTTTATGTTTTTTATTTTTTTTAGAATAATATTTAAACAAAGCTTTTTTAAATTTTTTATCATTTATTAATTTATCAGCAATTTTATCATAATTTTCATTATAATTATTTTCTTTAGAAAAATAATTAGGTAAATTTTCATTATGAAAATCATTTGATAAATGTTTATTATGATATAAATTCATTTCTTCTTTTATTTTTCTATTAATTTCTTCTGACATTTGAGATTTTCTAAAAAATTCATTTTCTCTGTTTCTTTTTTCAAAATCATTTAATTTTTGTTCAATAATATTTGAAATATTTTTCATATTATCATTATTATTATAATTTTTATTATTATTTTCGTTTAAATAATTTCTATTTTCAAAAGCTAATTTTAATTTTTCATAATCGTGTCTTTGTTTTTCTTCTAAATTATTAATTTTTTGTTGAAAAAATTTTTTAATTTCATCTATATTTTTTTTTGATATTTGATTTTCATTATGTAATTGAAATACAATATCTTCTTTAAAATTTTTTAAAAGTTTCTTCATTGAATGTGATTTTTTTTTACTTAAATGAGAAGGATAACTAGAATTTGAATAATTACTATAATTATCTTCAATAATTGAATTGCTATAATGTTTTGGTTTTACTCCTCTTGTTTTATGTAATTTTTCTCTAGCTATATTATACCTATCTTGAATATCTTTTAATTTTAGCATATCTTTCATATATTTATAATTATAAATATTATTACTGTTATTCTTATTATAATTATTAGGAATATTATAAAAAGGTAAAAAATTGTTCTGTAAATATTGAGGTGGCATTTGATAATAAGAATTTATATTATTCATATTGTTCATATTATTCATATTATTCATATTATTATTCATATTGTTCATATTGTTCATATTACTCATATTGTTCATATTATTAAAATTATTCATATTACTCATATTATTAATATTATTCATATTACTCATATTATTCATATTATTCATATTATCAAAATTATTATCATTATTAAATTCATTATAATTATTATAAGAATAATTAAATCTTGTTTGATTTATTAAATTTAAAAGTTTATTATTATCTTCATTTTTTTGTGCTTCTAATAATCGAATTTTATTTTCTAACATTTGTAATTTTAATAATTCAGGACTAACAATAATAGGTTTAGTATTAGAATTATTTGGAAAATTTTTAATAGATAAACTTAAAGGAAATTGTTTTTTAGAATTTGATAATTTCATTAAAGGTAATGAACTTGATTTTACTAAATTTTTTGGAATTGAATTATAATTCATATTAGAAATTCCTGTATAAAATTTAGAATAAATACTTTCCATTATTATTATAATAATAAAATTGAATTGTTTATAAAAATTTTTATTTTTATTTTAAAAATGAACAATAATAAAAATTATGAAGAAGAAATGAAAAAATTAATTGAAAAAGAAAATATTAGTTTTTTGAAAACTTTGATAAAATTAAAGGAAAAATCTAATAATAATATTAAAAATAATATTAATAATAAAGAATTTAAAGAAAATTTTAATAAAAATAATTTTGATAATAAAAATTTAATAATTCAAAATAATGATCAAAATATTTTTGAAAATCAAAATATGAAAAATTTAAATCAAATTCCTTCACCAATCATAAAAAATGAAATTAATTTTATTCAAACACCAAAATCAAACAAATACATAAAAAATGATTTAAATGTATTAAAATCAACAAATAAAAAAATTTCAAATAAAAAACTTAATTCAGAACAAATTGCAACAAAAAAAGAATTAGATTCAAATATTTACATAAAAGATCTTTTAGATGGAATTGGTCCTATTAATAATTCTTCTCGACCTCCTTCAAATCATAAAAAAATAAACAACAATATTAATAATAATAATAATATTAATAATAATAATATCAATATTAAAAATAATAATAACAATAATAAATCAAATGATATGAAAAAATTAATTGTAGGAAATAATAGTATTTCTTCTATTGAATCAATAGGTTCTAAAAATGAAATACAAAATGGACATATTTTAGATATTAAATTGAACAATAAAGAAAAATCTGATTTTTTATCTTTTAATTTAAATAATACTCCTTCAAAAAATTCTTTAAATAATGATTTTAATAATAATATAAATAATTATAATAATAAAAAAGATAATATTAATATAAATAATAATAAAATTATAGATAATAATAATATAAATAAGCAAAAGAAAAAAAATATTGTAAATATTAATTATTTTAATACAAAAAAAAATATTGCATTAATAGATAAATTAATAAAAGAATCAAAAAAAGATGAAGAAAATTTAATATTAAATCCAATGATTGAAAATAATAATAGTAATAAAAAAGAAAAAGAAAAAACAATTTTTGATTTATATGACATTCATTCAAATCAAATTTTAAAAAATGATAAAAAAAATATAAATAAATCATATAATAATAATGGAAGAATTTATTTTAAAGAAAAAGAAAAATCATATTTAAATGATGCAAAATTAAAAATTAATAATTTTTATAAAAATAATTTTTTTTATCAAAAAAATTTAAATAAAGGACATTCAAATAGTTATGAAAATAATAAATATTAAACAAATTAAAATACAAAAAAAGATTATATAATAAATAAAATTACAAACAAAAATGATAATAATAAAAATTATAATTCAAGTAAAAAAAATAAAAATTTAAGTCCATTTTCACAAAAAATAAAAATTAATATAAATAATATAAAAAATAAAAGTCAAAATAAAAACAATAATAATAATATTAATAAAATAAAAACAAATTATATAAAAAGTATCAAATTATATTTTGTAAAAAAAAATGAATAAAATATTAATTTATAAATGTTTAAATTTTATTATTTAATATATTAAATTTATTTTTAATTTTTTAATATTTTTAAACAATATTGTTTAATATTAATCTAATAATTCACTAATTTCAAGATTTCTTTTTTTTCCTAATAAATTTTCTAAATATTCTTCATTTACTTCTTTAATTTGATTTTCATTTTCATTTTTATTATTTTTTTCTTCAATTTTATTTTCTTCTTTATTTTCATTTAATTCAATATTTTTTTCTTCTTCTTTTATTTCTTTTTCAATATTATTTTTAATATCATTTAATTCATTTTTAATTATATTTAAATCATCTTTATCAAATTCAAAATTTTCTAATTTCAAATCAATGAATCTTTTTGAATATTTTTCAACACTTTCTTTACTTTCAATTTCTTTTTCTTTTTTTTCTGTTTTTACATCAATTTTTCCATTACAATAATCTTCATAATTATCAAAAAATTCTCCATAATAATTTTTATTAATTTTTTCAAAAGTTTTTAATAAATTTGATTTTCTTTTTAATTCTTGAATATTATCTTTTCCTCTTTCATAATCTAATTCATCTAAATTAGTTAAATATTTTAATTTTTTATTAATATTATCATAAATTATTTGAAAATAAAAAACACTAATTGCATTATTAACATTTTCAATATAAATTGAATCTTCATTTTCTGATAAGAAAAATTTCCCTGATAATTTCATCATTTTTACAATTATTTCTAAATCTTCATATTCTTTTATTAATTTTATACATCCTTTTACACCTAAACCTTTAATTGAAGAAAGATAATCACATCCTAATAAAACACAAAATTTTATTAATTTATCTTGATTTAAATTTAATAAAAATTTTGAAATTTCTTTTTCATTTGATGAAATATTTTCATTATTTTCTATTCTTTTTATATTATTAGTAAAATTATCTTCAGATAAATCTAAAAAATCCATATTACCAAATTGATCTAATTTAAATGCTATTTTTTTTACACCATAAGGAATTAAATCACTGTCTTCACTTATAGCAAAATCAATTTGTTTTGTTTTATATAAAAATCCAATTTGAGCATCTGCTTCAAAAGGGGCAACAATAATTTTTTGATCTAAATTTTCTAAAACATTTATTAATGTATTTATCATTTTTGGGGTGACATTTAAAGCTCTATTTAAAATTTTTCTTTTTTCTTCTGATGAAGAAGTTTTTTGAGATAAATTAATATTAAATTCCTTAAATTCTTTTCTATGCAGAAGTTCTGAAGATTTAGCTAATAAATTTTTACCATCAAAAACACAAATTGCTGTTATGTTATTTGATTTTAAAAGAGATAATAATTTTAAAGGAAAATTCAAATAAAGATCATTTAAAGGTCCAGTACTAGGATTATTAATAGATGCATAAACTCCTCTATAAAGCCAAACCATCATGTCAACAGCACAAGTTTTTCCTTGAAAATGAGTGATTTGTTCTTTAATCATTAAATGGCGGTACAATTTTAACAAATCATTTATTCCCATGTAAAAAATTTATATTAACTCTTTTTATATTTTTATTTTTATTTATTATTATTATTTATAAACATTTAAAATTATAATAAAAATGGAAATTAATACTTTAGGTGAGGAACTTAAAAAAACAGAAAAAAGTATGAATAATGTTATGAATTTATTAAAAAATGTTCCATTGGATTTTATTTCATTCTTAAAATTTATTTTAATAAACAAAGATATATTATCAGAAATTTATCAAAATGAAAAAATTAAATTATCATATGAAAAAATTTATGAAATAAAATCTGATAATAAAAATATAAATGTAAATGATTTTATGATTTTATTAGAATTAGCTATGAAATTGGATTTTTTTTTACCTTTTTCTGAAAACATATTAATTAATTTATGTCAAGAAAATTTACATTATATTTATAATATTAATGAATTATATAATGAATATAATAAAAATAATAACCAAGATATTTTAAATTTTCAGTATTTAACTAAAATGTTTCTATTACATTTTGAAGAGAAATTAAAAAATAATGAATTAAAAAATACTGAAAAAATAAAATTTTTATCATTATTAAATGAAATAAATGAAAATAATTTAAATAAAGAATTAAATCAAAATGTTTTTTTACATATTAATTCATCAAATTTTAATTTTATTTCTTATAAATATTTTGTAAAAATTCTCAAACAGGTAAAAAATGATGAAGAAACTTTTTTATTAATTTTTAAACGTCTTTTTGAATTAGAACATAATCCAGATAATTTTTTAAATATTTTAAAATTATTTAAATATGCATTTGATGAAGGAATATTAAAAGAAACAATAAGTAAAAATAAAAAAATGTTTTTAGAAAAATATCATCAATTAATGAATATGAATCTTCATGGTAAATCAAATGATGAAGTTTTTCATTATAAAGAAAAAATAACAGAAATAATTTTTTATTTTTATAAAGATATAGATTTAGAGTCTATTAAAAATATTTTTAATGCGATTATAAATGAAGATTATTATATGCCAAAAATATGTTCGTTTATTATTAATAAAAATTTACCTATTAAAAATATTATTATGGATTATTTAAAAGATGAAGTTGATAATGTTAATCAAGTTTATTTATTACATATTTCCTCTGTATATGATTTGGAAGAAATATTTAGTTTTTATGGTGAACAAAATATTATTAAAATATTAATGAAAAAAAATTGCTATTTTCAGCCAGAAGAAATAAATAAACTACAAATAAAAATATTATTGCATTTAATTAATGTAAAGTATTTCCAATATAAAAAAAATTTAAAAAAAAATGATGATGAAGATGATAATAATAAACAAAATAATATTAAATTTGAAAATATTGAAGATAAAGATCTATTTTGTTCACAAACATATGAAGAAATAGATCAATTAAAATATCATTTAGAACAAAAATTAATTCCTAACACTCATTTAGAAAATTTTTATAAACTTATTAAATCATATCCTTCAATTTGTGATTTTATAAATAATTTTGATAAAAATGAAGCTGAAAAAATGACTAATTTTGTTGAATCGATTGTAAATACTTATAAAAATAATAAAAAAAAAATAGAAGAAGTAAAACATTTTAAAGAAACATTTTTTAAAAATGATGCTTTAGAATCAAATTTTTTAAAAGATTATGATACTAAACCAATTATGGAAATAGAAAATGAAAATTTTCAAAATCAATTAAATAATATAATAAATTTTTATGATGAAGCAAAAAAATATAATGATTTAAATAATAGTATTATTTTTAAAAGTATTGTTAGATATGTAAAAAAAACAATAATTTCTACTCTTAATGATTTAGATTTAAATAAAATTGAAGTTACTTTTTATAAAGGAAAATTTTTATTAGATATTGAATCTTATAAAAATGTTGATTTTGATAAAATTTTTATTTTTTTATATTATTCTATTGATATTAAAGAAAATGATAATAAAAAAATAAATTTTGACTGTTTTTTTGATGAAATTAATTTTTTAGAAGAAAAATATGGTATTAAATTAGAAGAGAAAAATAAAGTAAATATTAGAATTTATTTAGAATATATTTATAAAATATTATTTTTATACAAATTCATTCAATATTTTGAAATTGTGATAAAAAAATTTAAAAATATAGAAACATCAAATTTTTATGAAAATTTAAAAACATTTAAAAATTTAATAGAAAAAAAATCTAATATTAATGAATTAATGGATTATTTTAAAAAAGTAGATTTAAATATTACATATGAAGATAATATTTATCAAATATTAGATAGACTTTTAAAAACAAATGAATTATTAGATTTTTTAATAAGTCAAGATTACGGAGAAGCAAGACATTTAAATGATTTTATAGATGAAGGAAATGAAAATGGTTTAATAAATTATTCATCGGAAATTCAAGATTATATAAATGTTGTTGCATTTATAGAAGAAATAAAAGCATATAATAATATTAAAGATAAGCAATTTTATGAAAGTTTAAAAATTATTTGTGAAAAACATATTAATATGAAATATTATATTACAAGTGTTCAAAATAATTTAAATATTATTGAAGAAATATATAATTCAATTCATAATATGCAAAAAAATAGCATAAATTTATTAAAAGAAATAATTAAAGAATCTACTTTTGAATTAATTAGAGATAAAATAAATTTAAATTATTATTGGAAAATTACTTATGAAAATGATAAAGAAATTGAATTAAGTGAAATTATAGAAAATAAAAATAGATTAATGATGAAAAATGAAAAAAATAAAGATGAAAATAATATTGATAATAATTTAGGAGAAATCAAAACAAAAATTTATTATTTAATAAATGAATTGAAAAATATATATGATTATGTTGAAATTCTAAATAATAAAGGTTTTTATGAAATTAAATTAAAATTAATAAACAAAAATGGAGAATTAAATGGTGAATTAAAAAATCAAAGAAGAATTCCAATTAAAAATTTAAAAAGTGATTTACAAGGCTATATTAATAATATAAATGAAATAGAAAATAAATATTATAAAAATGAAGAAATTATTAGATTTTTATATGGAAAACAATTTAGTTTAATTTATGATTACATTATAATTTTAAATGATAAAAATAATAAGAAAAAAGAAGAAGAAAATATTCAAATGAAAAATATTCATAATTTTTTAAATTACTTGTTTGGAAAAACTAATATTAAAGATGATGATATTGAATATCAATTTAAATTTGACGAAAAATTTAAAAATCAAATAAAAGAAATTAATATATTTTTATTGACTTTATTAGAAAAATATAATTTAGATATTTTAGAAAATTTTTATAATAAAAATAGAATTAAAGATTTAATAAAATTAAAAGAAATTGAATATTATCAAATTGATGATGATAAAGTAAAAGATGTTTTATATGAAGGTAACAAAATTGAAATTTCAATAGAATCAATTATTTTAGGTTTATATTACAAATTCACAAAAAATAATCTTCCTTTGCCATTTAATATTTTATATTGTAATAAATATACATCATGTGAAGAAATTGAAGCATTTTTAACAAGAGTTGTTTATTGTAAATACAGAGTTTTATTTTTAATGGTTAATATTCCTTTATTAGAATTAATAGAAAGAAAATATTTATATGAAAGATTAAATTATTATTATAAAAAACAAAAATTTAGTAAAAATTCAACTTTAATTTTTATTGTAGAAGAAATGACTAATGATTTTCAAGTTGAATTATTAGAATTAAAATGTCATAAATTAGAAATGATTCAATTAAGAGATGTTTCTATTCAATTTTTACAAGGAATTTTTGGAAAGGAAAATAATAAATTTGAATTAGAAAATAAAATAAATATTATAAAAATTGTTCAATCTGAAAAAATTGGAAGTGGAAAAACATTTTTTATAAAAAATGAAGCAAAAACTTTAGATAAAAAATACATTTATTTTCCAATCAGCGGAAACATTACGAATGAAAAATTATTACAAGATTTAAAATCAAAAAACATTGAATTTCATAATTCTTTAATTCATATTGATATTTTAGAAAATTTTAATGATAAAGAAAGAATTTTAATTTTAAAAGATTTTTTATTTAATATTATAGTTTTTAAATATTTTCATTATAAAGAAGATTATTTTTATATAGGAAATAATTTAGTAATAATGGTTGAAGCACCAAGCGAATTTAAAAACTTTTTTAAAAATTTTAATTTTTTAAAAATATTTACTAATTGTAATATAGGAAACATACCATTTCAATCTAAATATAATTTAACAGATAATGATCAAATTATATGTAATTATTTATGTTTACAAGATTGTATTTTTGAAAATTATGATCTTTTTATAGATAAAATAACTGAAAATAAAGGAGGATATTTTTTAAATGCCAAAAAAATAAATAATGATGATATTAAAGAAATTCTTGAACGAAAATTTCCTTTTATAGATAAAATGAATTATTATCAAAAAATTAATTTTATGAATTGCATTGGAGAAGATTTAAAATTATTTAATAATAATCCTTATTTATCTGCCACTTATTTAGAATTTTTAGATAATACTGATGAAAGTATGAAAAAATTTAGATATTTATATTTAAATCAAATTATAAATATGGTTGAAAAATATTATTTTAATGGTGTTTATGATGTTTTATCTCATAATCAAAAATTAGCAATTAAATATTTTAACAATGAAATTTCAAATGCAGAAGTTGTTACTCAAACTAAAAAAATAAAAAATTTTTATGATTTAAATAATTTAGATAATTATTTAATATTTTTAAATGAAGATAAAGATCAAACATTTACTGTTATTTTAAAAGAAAAAGGTTTAAATAAAGATATTGAAAAATTTATAGATACAATTAATAAATGTGTTGAAGAAGAAACAAAATCTAAATCAAAAAAAAAAAATAGTAATATTTTAATTTCAGATTTTTCAAATTATAATCAATATAAATTTCAGGTATTAATGTGTTTAGTGACAGGATATGAAAATGTTTTTGGTAATAATGAAAATAATATTTTTAATTCAATTTCATACATTTTTACTTGTGATAATTTTTTAAAATCAATTTTTATTTTATTAAGAATAAGAGGAAAAACTCCTTTTATTTTACTTGGTGAAACAGGTTGTGGAAAAACATCTTTAATTAAAATTTTAGCTTTATTAAAAAATGTTAAATTAAAAATATTAAATATTCATAGTGGAATTACAGAAAATGATATTATAACATTTATGAATGAAGTTTTTGATGAAATTAATAAACAAAAAAATAAAGTAAATTATTGGATTTTTTTTGATGAAATTAATACTTGCAATTCAATGGGATTAATAATGGAAATTATGGTTAATCATTCAATAAATGGAAAACCTTTTGATTGTAGTAAAAATAATATTTTTTTCATAGCTGCTTGTAATCCTTTCCGACCTAAAGCAAAAATAAGTATTCATTCAGCTCTTGAATTAGAAGAAGAAAATAAAAATTCCGATAATAAAGATTTTATTTATTCTGTAAATCCAATGCCAATTTCCTTATTGAATTATGTCTTTTATTTCGGAGCATTATCAGAAAAAGATGAGAAATTATACATTAAATCAATAATAGAAACAATTAAAAAATCAAATAATATTTCAATAATTAATAAAGATGATTCTGCTTTAGATCCAATTGTAGATTCAATAAGCGCATGTCATAATTTTATTAGAGAAAAATTCGGTGATAATTCAAGCGTAAGTTTAAGAGAATTAGGAAGATTTTCAATTTTATTTAAATATTATTATAATTACTTTATAAATAAAAGAAGCAAAGATTTTAACGAAAAAAATATTTTTTCTTATATTTCAATTTTTTGTATTTATTTATGTTATGTAATTAGATTACCAAAAAGAACAATGCGCGAAGAACTAAAAAACAAAATAGAAACAATTTTTAAAAATCAAATAAACAACCTAAAAATAACAAACATAATAGAAAATGAGCAAAATGAATTTATAAGTAACATTGATTTAGGAAAAGGAATCGCAAAAAATAAAATAATAATAGAAAATTTATATTGCGTTTATATTTCAATAATAAATAAAATTCCTTTATTTATTTGCGGAAAACCAGGTTGTAGTAAATCATTAAGTATAATGACAATATATAAATCAATGAAAGGAAATAATAGTGAACAAAATTTGTTTAAAAAACTTCCTAAATTAAGTATGAATAGCTATCAAGGAAGTTTATCATCAACTTCCGAAGGAATAAAAAAAGCTTTTAATAAAGCGCGAAGTGTAATAACAGAAAAAAATCAAAAAGAAATTATAAGTATGTTATTTTTTGATGAAATGGGTTTGGCTGAAAAAAGTTTGAATAATCCTTTAAAAATTTTGCATAGTGAATTAGAAGATAATAATGATACTATAAATATTAATAATTTAAATATAAATAATCAAAATAATGAAAAAAAAATAGATAAAAAAATCGCTTTTGTTGGAATTTCAAATTATTATTTAGATGCTTCTAAAATGAATAGAGGAATTTTATTGAGCATTCCTGAAATGGAAGAAAATGATTTAATTGAAACGGCGAAAAATATTACTGATTCTTATTGGAATAATAAATTTGAAAATAATGATAAATTTTTAGTTAATTTATATCAAAAAAAATTAGATGAATATTATATTATTATTGAAAATTTAGCTAAAACGTTCTTTAAATATATTAATTATTTAAAAGAAAAATTTCCGAAAGATAAAAATTTTCATGGAACAAGAGATTTTTATTATTTAATTAAACAAACGAGCATTTCATTAATTGATTTAATTGAAAGAAATAAAGAAAAAATTATCGAAGAAAATAATAAAAGAGAAAATGAAAATAAAAATAAATTAAAAGAAAATAATAATAATGAAGAAAAAGAAGAAGAAAATGAAAATGAAGAAAATGAAAATGAAGAAAATCAAATATTAAATAATAATAATATAGAAAATAATAATAATAATAATAATAATATAAAAAACAATGAAAACATAAACGAAACAGATGAAATAAATTCAATTATTATCAAAAGTGTTCAACGTAATTTCGATGGAAAAAATTTCGAAAAAAATTCATCAATAAACATTTTTTTAGATTTTTATAACAAAAACGATTTAAATTTATCAATAAACAAAAACAAATTTTCTTACAACATTAAAGAATTCATATTATCAAACATTAAAGACAAAGATTCTCGTTTTTTGCTTTTAATTTCTCCTCAATCAATTTCAAAATTTATAATAGATTTCATATTAACATCATCCAACATTCAATACAATTATTTTATCGGAAGTTATTTTGAAGATGACATTAAAGACGAAAATTATTCAATAGAAATTTTAAATAAAATTAAAATTTGTTTAGAACAAGGAAACATTTTATGTCTTCAAAATTTTGAATCAATTTATCCTTCATTATATGATTTATTTAATTTAAATTTCACTGTTGTTAAAGGAAAAAATTATACGAGATTTGCATTAAAAGGTTCTTCTGTAACAATGACGCAAGTTAATAATGATTTTAGAGCTATTATTTTAATGGATGAAAATTTGTTGTTAAAGCAACAACCACCTTTTTTAAATAGATTTGAAAAGCATTACATAAATTTTGAAAATTTGCTTGAGAAAAAATTTAGAGAATTTGGAAATAAAATTTATTATGATTTGTATGATTTGTTTAAAAATTATAATCAAGAAAAAATTTTGTTTATTATTAAACAAAAAGAAGAAATTTTCGGGTTGATTTTTTATTATTTAAATGAAAATAATGATTTAAATGAAGATGAAATTTTAAATAAAATT
>JAEEGL010679488.1_pt1 | contig 18597 bp, 15 predicted proteins | sample 9134231 | NCBI WGS metagenome assembly JAEEGL01 (sample SAMN16246548, study PRJNA631951) | gut metagenome | biome: gut microbiome; feature: rumen; material: fiber-attached | host: Bos | place: Iran: Karaj | collected 2018-10 | reverse complement strand
GGTGTCGAGAGTTCGAATCTCCCCCTCGCTACGCTGATGTGGCTCAGTCGGTAGAGCGTCGCCTTGGTAAGGCGGAGGTCACCAGTTCGATTCTGGTCATCAGCTCTGATCCCGAAACCTTAACGGTTTCGGGATTTTTTTATTTCATGATATAATCTGAATATCGATATCCGGGGGGATACATATGAATTCAGATAATATAATCCTTAATCTAATGTCGTTCTTATATGTCGTGGTGATGATAGTCGGATGTTTTCAGGTTCCTGAAGAAGCCAAGACGAAAACCAGACATTTCATAATATGCCTTTGGGTTACGCTTATCGGACTTGCCTTAGAGACAGCGGCAGCCATGCTTGAAGGACAAACTGATAAAACAGGTCTTCTTATGGCGTGTAATTTTATTCCCTTATGGATTCCTGATGTTTTAACTTATTATTATTCCCTTTATATACGTGATCTGATCGCAGACAAAACGAATAGGTATAAGAAGTTTACTTCTGTTCTTATGGGGATGAGTGTGGTTGATTTTATCCTTGTTGCGGTTATCTTTTTCTCGGGACATCTTTTTACCATTGAGAACGGATACTTTGTAGCAGGCAGCTTATTTGATTTTAGAATGATCATCCCCGGAATTATCCTTCTCTGTTTGTTTGTATTCTTTATTATTCATTACAAGCTTATAGGAATTAAAAGTTTTTGGCTTACCATTCTTTTTATGGGAATTCCGACGGGAATGACATTGATTAACGACGTATATGCGAAAAGCAGATTCACGTATTCGGCGACGGCAGCTTCCATGTTTGTGGTATACGTAGTATTACAGTCGCGGGTTATGGTTGATGCAGATGTCAGATCGCAGATATTAAATCAGAAATCAATCAGTGATTCTCTTACCGGACTTAAAAACAGAAGAGGATATCAGAATATAATCGACAGCCTGAAGGATGAGGAAAGAGTCGGGGTTGTATTTTGCGATGCGAACGGATTGAAATCCATTAATGATAACGAAGGCCACCAGGCGGGAGATGAGTTTATCAAAAAAATCGCCGGTATTTTGAAGGATACTTTTTCCGACGGAGAAATATGCAGGATCAGCGGAGACGAATTCGTCGTCATCTTAACCGGGGCTGATGAAGAAATATTTTCCGTAAGGATGAATGATTTCGGTGAAGTTCTTTTCAGGGAAGGTAGAATAGCATCTTACGGTTATGAGATCGGAAACGGTAAGGAGGTTCTTGAACTGGTACGATCCGCCGAAAAAAAGATGTATGCCGACAAGGAAAAATATTATAAGGAAACCGGAAAAGACAGAAGAAAATAATTACTTTTTACATAGATTTATCATTGAATTATCTGAAACCGGTAAAAAGAGGTTGCGATCATGAGTGGTCGCAACCTCTTTTGATTTATTTATTCCGTATTTCAAATATCACGTTTTCGTTGTTTGGCTTTGCACTTACTTTCAGCCCCATGCGTGTAAGCAGATCTTTGGTAATGCTTAGTCCCAGTCCGGAATTTGATCTTCCCGGAGTATCATCTCCCGTAACAAATGCTTCGAAGAAGAGTTTCGGCTTTTTGATGAATTTATCTATGGGTTTCCACTTATTGGTAAGAGACATTCCCCCTTTGTAAGTGGTGACGGTGATCGCTGATTCCGGAAGAGCGTATTTAACTGCATTCCCTATGAGATTATCCAGTGCCATTTTAAACAGGACGGGATCTCCTTTAAGAATGTATTTTTCGGAATCGTTTATGATCCATTGGAGTTTCTTATCAACAGATACAGTTTCATATTTGGTTATGATCTCTTTACAACTTTCCGATGCATTTATGGATTCCGATACGGGCTTGTAACCTGCGGCGCCTGTTCTGTAGAATGAAAGTATCTTTTCCGTGCTTTCATTCATCTTGTCGGTCTCGTCCATTATCTTCTGTTCATACTTGGCTTTCTTTTCTTCGGATACGCCTGCAATGAGATTTTCCGCACAGCCCCTTACAACCATGAGGGAAGATTTGTAATTGTGGGCAAGAGCATTTGTAACACTTCTTTCGTATTCGGCTTTATCTCTTTTTCTTTTTGCTTTTCTGCACAGTATAAATGCTGTCAGGCCGCAGATCAGGATTATGATCAGACATCCGGTGGTGACGGTTATTTTTAAAATGCCGCTATAATCGGTGACTTCCGCCAGGCATAAGATGTGCTTATCCGTTGTGGCCATAATGACATTACAGATCCTGTTACCGGAAATATAATTAAGCTCATAGGGTATATAATTTCTGCGTAAGAAAAGATCGTATTGTCCCTCTGAAAGATTAACAGCCAGCTGATAGGTTGCATCAAGCGGATCTGCAGGATCGTCATGCATTCTGCAATCGTCTGCTTCTATTACTTCTTCGGCAGCATAGTCAAATTCTTTGTCTGCATAGAAGTAAGTGTTCTCATTACCTTCTTCGTGAAAAGAAATAACCAGAGGATATGCAATGCCGTCTCTTAAAACATACTTTTCAACATAAGGAAAATTATCTGTGTAGTAGAAGCTCACATTATCGATATATGCCGGTGACACTTCAAAGAATTCGCATAAACGGTGGTATTCTTCATCGGAATATGTTGCTCGAATATCGGCAGGTAACCTGGTACGATCATCTCCTATAATAACGAGATCGGACGTGCTGCCTCCGATCAGCTCTTTGGTCTCTCTGTCTGCAATCCATGTGGATACTCCATACCGTAACAGATCGGTTTTATATCCGTCTGCACCGGTTAATCCGAATACTTCATTTATGTTTGATGATTTATCGTTGATAGCGCCGTAATAAACCAGGGTAATATCATCCCAGCTTTCAAATATCTTTGGCGGGCCTTCGTTTTCATTATAGTCGCTTCCTTCGTAGCGCTCCAGATAATCCCGCGCATATTGTCTGCTGAAGCTGGTCATTCCAAGCTCGGGTATCAGTGAAACGATTACTCGGTCTGCCAGGAGTGAATAGAGGATGCATATGACGGCACATACGATCACTGAAAGGATTATGATCCTCGGTTCTTCTTTTTTATTTGGTCGTATTTTTCTCATCTTTCGTTTTTTAGTCATTTTGTGTCTCCAATCTGTAGCCGTATCCGCGATGGGTTACAATACCGGCCTCGGATGAATCTATCGCTTTACGGATGTTTTTGATCGGGTTATCAAGATTTCTGGGGAGAGCGTCGCTTTCCGGTCCCCATATTCTGGTAAGCAATTCTTCTTTGGAGATAAGACGTTCGGGATGTTCCATGAGATACAGGAGTATGTCGAATTCTCTGGGGGCGAGTATTATCTCCGAATCCTTCACATAGAGCTTTCTTTCCGTGCGGTCCGCAACCAGATCCTGATATGTGATAACGGATGGTCTGTTTTCGCCGTATCTTTTCAGGAATACTTTGATCTTGGCAGCCAGCTGGGCCATGGAAAAAGGTTTGACGATATAATCGTCTCCGCCGAATTCATAACCTTTAAGAACGTCTTCTTCGGAATATCTGGCTGTGACAAATATCACCGGTGTCTGAATACCTCTTCGCCTGAGACTTTTACATATTTCGAAACCGTCTTTTCCGGGAAGGCCGATATCGAGGAGTATCAGGGAATAAAGAGTCTGGGTTGCCAGTTCGAGTCCGTCCGTGCCGTTATCCGATATATGGATACGCCACATTCCCTCGCTAACATTGCCCAAATATTCCTGAAGATTATCCGCAATATCGGGGTCGTCTTCTATGAGTAGAATTTCGATCATAAAGGCCTCCTTTTGTGCACATATAGACCATATCACAGAAATGTATTAGCAATGTATTCAAAAAGCTCCCAAAGTTGCCATTATTGTCAAAATATTCTAAAATATATGTAACTTTGGTTAAATATTACCTTGTATCGCAAAAAGGCTGTTTTAGGGGTAGAACGGAAAGGATGGGGAAATGCGTAGAAGGGTTAATTATCCTATAGTTGTAAGGCTTGAGGATATCTGTCCCACCATGGATATGGATAAGTTTATTCTGTTCAAGAATTTCTTTGACGAGGTGGATATCAAGCCGGTTCTTTGTATCGTTCCGGATAACAAAGATCCCAGACTTGTAAAGGGTACATTCAACAGGGATTTCTGGGGACTTATGAGAAGGCTTAAGGAAGAGGGATGGACCATCGCAATGCACGGAACCCATCATCTTGCCACCGGAAAGAGCATCGGAATTCTGTGCGGGGATGTTCCCACGGAGTTTGCCGGAAGAACTTATGAATCACAGCTCAAAATGCTCAGAGAAGGAAAACATCTTCTGGCCCAAAACGGACTGGATACGGAAGTGTTTGTTGCGCCCCATCATTCATATGACAGAAACACATTAAAGGCCTGTTGGAAGCTGGGGCTCAGATATATTTCAGACGGTATGAGCAAGTCTCCCTATATGCTGGAAGGAGTAAAGTGCATACCCGCATCGCCTATCTGGAAGCGCCACAAGAGCGGGATTCTTACCATGTGCATAAATTGCAGCAATGAGAATCTGGACGGAAGAGAGACTATCTTTGAGTTCCTCAGAGAAAATCTCTACAATGTCATAACCTTCGAAGAGGCATGTAATCTTAAAACAAAACCGTATTTCCTGGCACGTATGCAAGAGAAGCGAAATATCAGGAGATACAATATGATAAGCAGAAGCGAAAGAAGAAAGAGCGAGCAGGATTAACTGCCCGTCAGAGGATTTATCAGGATGGAAAAACCCGCAATACTCGGCGGAACGCCGGTGAGGGACAATAAGATTTATTACGGAAAGCAGTGGATTTCCGAGGAAGACATCGCCGCTGTATCCGAGGTTTTACGCGGACCTTACATAACCTGCGGCCCTAAAGTGACGGAAGCTGAGAGAGTCCTTGAGCGTTATACCGGTGCTAAGCATGCCGTTGTTGTAAACAGCGGAACAAGTGCTCTTCACTGTGCGTGTATAGCAGCAGGCGTGGGAGAGGGCGATGAGGTTATCACAACTCCCATCACATTTGCCGCATCCGCAAACTGTGCCCTTTACTGCGGGGCAAAGCCTGTATTTGCGGATATCGATCCCGAAACCTATAACATCGATCCGGACAGCATCAGGAAATGCATTACCGACAAGACTAAAGCGGTAATTGCCGTGGATTTCACCGGACAGGCTGTTAAGGCAGATGAGATAAGAGCGATATGCGATGAATTCGGTCTTGTTTTCATCGAAGATGCCGCTCATTCCATCGGAACCAAATACAACGGAAAATATGTCGGAAATATCGCCGACATGACCTGTTTTTCTTTTCATCCCGTTAAGACCGTAACAGCCGGTGAGGGCGGTGCGATCCTTACGAATGATGACGATCTCTATACTAAGCTTGTACTTGCACATGCACATGGCATTACTCATGATGAGGCTCTTATGGAAGATGCGCCTCACGAAGGTATATGGTATTACGAGGAGATCTCCCTCGGATATAATTATCGTATGACCGATTTTCAGGCAGCACTTCTCATCAGCCAGATGAAAAGGATCGATGAGTTCGTTTCCAGGAGAAAAGAGATCGTTAAGAGATATGATGAAGCTTTTGCAAATGTTCCGGGTATCATAGTTCAGAAGAATATTCCCGAATCCGATACTTCGAGACATCTGTATATCATAAGACTTGATCTTGATAAGCTTACCTGCACCAGAAGGGAATTCTTTGATGCAATGAGTGCGGAGAATGTACAGTGCCAGATACATTACGTTCCCGTATACTGGTTCCCTTATTACAGACATCTCGGTTATGAAAAGGGTCTATGCCCCAATGCCGAGGAAATCTACAAGGGTATCATGAGTATTCCTCTTTATCCCAGAATGACCGATCAGGATGTTGAGGATACGATTCATGCAGTAACCAAGCTCGCAACATATTACGCGAAATAAAATATAAGATCATAACACTTAAAAAGCCGACGGGGGGACTTTTGCGATAAGGGGTAAAAGATTCTTTACCGGCGGCTTTTAATATTCTGAATGTAAGGAAAATAACAATATGAAAAAGGCACTTATTACCGGTATTACCGGACAGGACGGAAGTTATCTTGCGGAGTTTCTCCTTGAGAAGGGATATGAAGTTCACGGTATCATAAGAAGATCATCCGTAGAATACAGAGAAAGGATCGCACACCTTGAGGGACGAAATGATTTTATCCTTCACTATGGTGATCTTACCGATTCGCTCAGCCTTGTAAGCCTTATCAGCAAAGTAAGGCCCGATGAGATATACAATCTTGCGGCTCAGAGTCATGTACAGGTTTCTTTTGACGTACCCGAGTTCACCGCTGATGTTGATGCGGTTGGGGTACTCAGGGTTCTTGAGGCTGTAAGAATCGCAGGACTTGCGGATACCTGTCGTATTTATCAGGCATCTACTTCAGAGCTTTACGGTAAGGTTGAGGAAGTTCCCCAGAGCGAGAAGACTCCTTTCCATCCCTACTCACCTTATGCTGTTGCAAAACAGTACGGATACTGGATTGTCAAAGAATACCGCGAAGCTTACAACATGTTTGCATGTTCCGGAATCCTGTTTAATCATGAATCCGAAAGACGCGGCGAGACATTTGTCACACGTAAGATCACTCTTGCTGCTGCGCGTATTGCCGCAGGAATTCAGGATAAACTTTATCTGGGAAATCTTTCATCTCTCCGTGACTGGGGTTATGCCAAAGATTACGTTAAATGTATGTACCTCATGCTTCAGAATGACACTCCCGATGACTTCGTTATCGCAACCGGTGTTCAGCATTCAGTAAGAGAGTTCTGTACGCTGGCATTCCATTATGCGGGAATAGAGCTTGAATTCAAGGGTGAGGGCGTTGATGAAAAAGGATACGACAAGGCTACGGGTAAAGTGCTTGTAGAAGTCAGTCCGGATTTCTTCAGACCCACTGATGTTGTAAACCTTCTCGGTGATCCTTCGAAGGCGCAGAAGGAACTGGGCTGGGATCCTACCGAAACTTCTTTTGAAGAACTTGTAAGACTGATGACGGAATCCGATATGAAGAAGGTTGCCATCGAGGCTAAGAACAGATAATGAATATAATTTTGCTTTCGGGCGGCTCGGGAAGAAGACTCTGGCCGCTTTCGAATGAGGTAAGAAGTAAACAATTTATCAAAGTGTTCAAATCTCCCGAAGGGGAACCTGAATCAATGGTTCAGAGAGTCTACAGGCAGATAGTTTCTGTGATCCCGGATGCAGATGTTACCATCGCATCTTCGAAGAGACAGCTTTCTTCCATCAAAAATCAGCTTGGTGAAAATGTCTCGATCTCTCCCGAACCTGCCAGAAGGGATACCTTTGCGGCGATAGTGCTTGCACTTTCATATCTTACGGATGTTAAGAATGTTTCGCCGGATGAACCGGTTATAGTATGTCCCGTGGATCCTTATGTTGAGGATGATTACTTCCGGGCGCTTATATCCCTGGAAAAACTGGTAAGAGAAGATGAGGGAATATGCCTGCTGGGTATTGATCCAACCTTCCCCACTGCCAAGTACGGATACATTGTTCCCGAGGATAAGGAAAAAGTAAGCAGGGTATCTTACTTCAAAGAAAAGCCTTCGGAAGAAGATGCCAAAGAGCTTATCGAAAGAGGTGCACTCTGGAATGCGGGAGTATTCGGAGTCAGACCCGGATATATACTTAAGATTGCTGAGAAACTCATAGGCTATAAAGGCTATGAAGATCTCCTGAGCAGATATGAGGATGTAGAAAGCGTAAGCTTCGATATAGCCGTTCTGGAAAAAGAGAAAGGCATCAGGGTTCTCAGATTTTCAGGAGAATGGAAGGATGTTGGAACCTGGAATACCATGTCCGAAACCATGGAAAGTGCTTCCTTCGGAAATGTGGTATTGGCCGGAGAGTGCGTTAACACAACAGCTGTAAATGATCTTGATGTTCCCGTTATCTGCATGGGACTTAAGGATGTTATAGTTGCGGCCGGTCCCGACGGAATACTTGTTTCCGACAAACATAAATCCAGCTATATAAAACCCATTGTGGATGCCGTATCCGGAGATGTGAGATATTCCGAGAAAAGCTGGGGATCTTTCAAGGTTATAGATTCCACCGATAAGTCGCTGACCATTAAGGTAACGCTTCTTCCCGGACATCATATGTATTACCACTCACATGAAAGACGTAATGAGGTTTGGACGGTTGTGGAAGGCACCGGTATCTGTGTTACGGACGGGGTTCGAAGGCAGGTTGGACCGGGAGAGGTTATAGACCTTCCCGCAGGCTGCAAACATACCATAATTGCCAAGACCAGACTTGAGCTGATAGAAGTTCAGACGGGCGAAGAAATCAGCGTATCGGATAAGATTAAGTATGAGTACGATTTTGAAGAAAAATAAAACAAAGTTTTCCGCAGATGACAGAGAGATGATAAAGTACTGCATTCCTTTAGTGCTTTCTTTTATCCTTCTTCTTGTTTTGAACATATGCTGGGGACAAAACTGGATTGATTCGGATATGTCTGCGGAGATGGTTTTTTCCGATCTCATGGGAAAGACCGGACATTATATCGCAACCGATAATTGGTATTATTCCACCGAGTTCAGGATCCTCTATACTCAGCTGATATTTGTTCCTCTGCTCAGGATCATTCCGAGCTGGGCGGCAGTACGTGTGATCACCAACACGATCACATATGTGATACTCATTCTCTCATATATTTTCATGATGAAAGGATATGAGAAAAAATATGTTTATCTGTCTGCTTCGGTTTTACTTCTTCCCATCTCCGAAGCAATAGCACAGCATGTTCAGATGGGTAATACTTATATGCCTCATCTGATACTTATGTTCCTTGCAGTCGGCCTTGTAAGAAAACTCGATATCGAAGAATCAAAAAATCTTAAAGTACTTTGGTGGGTTCTTCTCATAGTTTTAAGTATCATCTGCGGCGCTTCGGGAGTCAGATATTTCCTGATAATCTATGCACCTCTTATTCTCACCGCATTTTTGAGAGGATACGTTAAGTGCGGTATCAAAGAGGGTGCTTTGAAGCTTTGGAGAAACGATCTCGGACTTATCAAGATCTCTATTTTTTCCTCAGCTGCTGCATTTGCAGGTTATCTGTATAACGCCATCATCATCAGAAAGACATATCAGTTCACCACTTATGAGACTCTTTCTTTTGCCACCATCAATCACGGAATCTGGTATGAAAGAGTGGCATCGGTATTCGGATGCCTTCTGGAGATATTCGGATATATTCCCGGAGGAAGTGTACTCTCTCTTCGCGGAGTTGTTACCATGGCTGCATTCGTTATGATCTTCCTGGTATATATACTGGTCAAGCGTACTTCGGGAGATGTCTTCGGAGGATCGGGTGCTTTGGGAAGGGATGATCCTTATACTGCGGAAGATACCGCAGATATGTTTTTTATTCATTTCTTTATCACCGGATTTGCCGTAATGGCATTTTTCCTTACTTTTACTGACACCACTCTGACCCCCAGGTATTTTTCCACATGCATCTACATGGCGCTTCCCGTACTTGTTATCTGGCTTACAAGGGAAGGCGACGAAGCTGTAAGACAGGTGTTTATGATAGCCCTTGCGGGATGTCTTATGCTCAGCACACTTAAGATTTCTTATTCCATGGCAACAACCGATAAGAATGCCGCAAGAAGGGAAGTTGTTGAGTATCTGAGAAGTGATCCCCTGAAGTTCGGAAGCAGCGGATATTCTCTTTTTGCGGATTCCAACGTACTGATGGAGCTTTCCGACGGAAAACTTACGGTCAGCGCTTTAACGGATGATTTAAGCGACAGATTCAGGTGGTCTACTGCGGTTATGTTCCCGGATGTGCTTCGAGAGGACGCGCAGGACAGAGTTCCCACCCATTTCTGTGTTTTTCCGGAAGGAACAGATATATCATCGCTGAATTTAGACGGCATTTATCAATATGATTCTACCGTAGCCGGATATGACATTTATTGCGGCCCTGTATATGAATTCTGAGAGTAACTTTAAACTTCATCTTTTTACGGCTTTATCCGTTATCATCGTCCTTGCCTTCGATGTCTTTTTTGCGTTTCAAAAAGAAGGCTATCACATGGACGAGATCTTAAGCTATGAGCTTTCGAATTCCGAGTTCACTCCCTGGATAACACCCACCCAGCCGGAAGGCAGACTGGAGAAGTATTATCGTAACGAGATACATGATGAGAGATTCGGAAGAACAGTTTCCAATCTGATCACCCAGGCTTTCGATGTGCTTAAGAGAAGAGGAGCATCGGTTGCGGCTTCCTATACCGCTGATGTTTATGAAACTCCTCAGTGGATGACTGAAGATGACATCACTAAGTATGTTACATTCTACGGAACGGATTCCGTCATAGCTCTTTCTGCATATTACAACACTACGACGGATAATCATCCGCCTCTGTATTTCATGCTCCTTAATATCTTCTCGGCGGTCTATTCCCTGATTTCCTACGGATCTTTATCCGTATGGCCAGGAGTGATCCTGAACATGGTCTTTATGGCAGGCTCCATGCTTATGATCTGTGCCTTTTTCAGGGATATCGTCTGCAGGAAGTATCTTGGCCCTTTGACTGCCCTTATCTACGGGCTTTCACCTGCGGGACTTAATACGGTACTTCTTATCAGGATGTATTCCATGACATCCTTCTTCTGCCTGGCATTTACTTATGTTCTCTTTTTGAAGCTGACCAAAGAGGATAAAAAGTACAAGAACAAGCTTCTTACTCTTGTTACCGTGCTGGGATTCCTTACTCAGTACTTTGTCTGTATTTACTATTTCTTCCTGACTTTGTGCGTGGTCATTTACCTGATACGAAAAGGAAGGAAAGAGACTCTTAAAGGACTTATTAAGGCACTTGTCATATCTGCGGTGATCGGGCTTATCCTGTATCCTTTCGTATACCATGACTTCTTCGGAACCTCCATCGGAAATTCCGTCAGAGAGAGCATGGCGGGAATCGGCGGATATATTGAGAAACTGACCGCCTTCGGAATGCTCATTGCCAAAGAATGCGCGGGAAGTCTTCCTGTATTCGCCTTGATCGTCCTGATAATGGTAATAGCCTTTATCCTTGCCGTTAAAACAAAGAGAGCGAAGATCTGGGCTGTAGCTCTCACTGTCTCTGCATTGGGATATTTTGCCGCTGTTTCAAAGATCGCACCCTATACCGTCGACAGGTATATGATGCCGGTGCTTGGCGTTATTGTGGTTTGTTTTGTCATGGCGGTGTCTTTTGCCCTCGGACTTATATTGGAGAAAACCGTAAAGAATGATAAAACGCGGGACGTTATCGCCGGACTAGCCGGACTTATGATCTGCGGGGCGGTCTGCCTGCTTGCTTTAATGAGCAAGCCGGGTTATCTATACAGAGGATACGAGGCTCAGCTAAAGATTTCCGAGAAATATGAAAATATGGATGCCGTAGTCATATATGAAGGTACAAGCTTCTACCAAAATGTGCCCGAACTTATGAATTACGACAATTGCCTTTTGGTCAATATAGATGAATTGCCCGTATTTGACGAAAAACTTGCCTCTCATGACAGCATCGTGGTGATCGAGGGAGCGGGGATAAACAGAAGTGAAGTTTTGATGACTTTGGGGGATATGTACGGTTATTCCTCGGTCACTGTTTTGATGGAAGACGGAGTATTCGGAGACAGTGTCTGTCTGCTTTCAAAGTAGGCCTGTTTGGTGTATAATGTTCGTTTAGCAATAGGTTTAGTATACGGGGCAGGAAGAGGATAATGGAGACTATTTATTCAGCGCTTAAAGTTAATAATGAGTTCGAACTTTGCAGTGTTTATTCCGAGGAAGCTAAGAACCTTCTTGAGCAGGCACTTCTCAAAGCAAGGATCTCTTATTATATGAATTATCCCAGAAGGAGATTGTTTGACCGCCATAAGTTCAACGTTATATTTTGCGTGAACGAAAACAGTCTGGCGGAAGCCGAGGAGATCGTTTTCGAACTTTTCGGTGAAGAAGATCCCGTGATCAAGATGATCTCACAGAAAAATCCCGTGGATTATCTGTAAGACCTCCGGGATCGGAAATAAAGTTTGGAGAAAGAAATGGACTATAGCAGAAAAGGCGTCGTTCAGAGAAGACGTCAGTTAAATTCATACGGAGACAAGATTGTCAGGAAGATACTCCTGTTTTTCGTCAAATTGGTACTTGCAGCTGTCATCGGCGTGTTTATATGTCTTGCTGCAGGCGGTATCGGACTTTTCAAGTCGATCCTTGCGGGCACTCCCGTTATACATATCTCTGATATTATCGCAAACGGTCAGGCCACCATTGTTTATGATGCAATGGGTAACGAGTTCGATCACTATGTAGGTAAGGATGCGAACAGAATAGAAGTTACCTGGGACGGTATTCCCAGACAGCTTGCACTTGCATTTGTTGCGAGTGAGGATGAAAGATTCTATGAGCACAACGGTATCGACTACAGAGGTATGGCCAGAGCTCTTTACTGGTTTATCCGTACCGGCGGTCAAGAGACCCAGGGTGCATCCACTATAACCCAGCAGCTTCTTAAGAACACCATTTTCGTCGACTGGACGGAAGAAGGCGACAATATGGTCAAGAAGCTTAAGCGTAAGATTCAGGAGCAGTACCTGGCTATTGAGGTTACCAAGTCAACAACCAAGGACGAAGTTCTCCTCAGATATCTTAACGCGATCAATATGGGTCAGAATACTCTCGGTGTTGAGTCAGCATCCCAGAGATATTTCGGAAAATCGGCAATAGATCTGACTCTTTCGGAGTGTGCCGTTCTGGCTTCCATTACTCAGAACCCTTCATGGTATAACCCCATCAAGCATCCCGAGAATAACGTCAAGCGTCGTAAGAACTGCCTTGATAAGATGCTCGAGCTGGGTTTCATTACCCAGGAAGAGTATGATGAAGCAATCGCCGATACCGATGATGTATACGACAGAATCCAGTATCACGATACATACATTGCTGAGGCTGATACTCTGGAAGGTAATTACTTCTCCGATTCGCTTTACGATGATGTATTAAACGATCTTATTAATGTAGCCGGATATGACAAGGCACAGGCGGAGCATATGATCACCAGCGGCGGACTCAGGATACAGTCCACCATGGATCCCTATATTCAGGGTATTGTTGATGAGGAATTCTCCAATCCCGAGAATTTCAAATTCAATGATAAATACATGCTGAACTATGCCCTTACCATTTATGATGAGGAAGGAAATCCTCACAATTTCTCGAAAGAGAACATGATAACCTGGTTTAAAACTACCTACGGTTACAGTAAATATAAGCTGCTTTACAGCTCTACCGAAAACGCACAGGCTGCAATTGATGAATACAGGGCAGCATGCTTCGAAGAACTGGGACTTGTAGAGACTGAGGATAATTGCGACGAGAGCATTAAATTTACCGTACAGCCTCAGATGTCCATGGTCATCATCAATCAGTCCACAGGTGAAGTTGTAGCGGTGGCCGGAGGACGAGGAGATAAGGAAGGAAGACGTACTCTTAACAGAGCGACTACCTCAACCAGATCACCCGGATCCGTATTTAAGGTTCTCGCTTCCATCGGCCCCGGACTTGATACCGGAATGGTAACTCTTGCAACCACTTATGCGGATGCACCTTTCAATTACGATACAGGTACCGCTGTTCAGAATACATCAAGATCATGCAGTTATCAGAATCTTTCACTCAGATACTGTATCGCATATTCCATGAACATTGTTGCGGTCAAGAATCTGACATACATAGGACCCATAACCGGATTTAATTATCTTCAGGAACTGGGATTCTCACACCTTACAGCGGGAAGAGAGATTGGCGGAATGGTTTATTCCGATATCACCCAGTCACTTGCTCTCGGTGGACTTACCTATGGTGTTACCAATGAAGAGGTTACCGGTGCATATGCATGTATCGCTAACGGCGGAGAGTTTATAAAGCCCCATTTGTACACCACCGTTACCGATTCTTACGGAAACATCATCCTTGATAACAGGGATCCTAAGAGAAAGCGTGTATTTAAAGAAACAACGGCATGGCTTCTTATCGATGCCATGAGATCCTGCGTAGCTTACGGAACAGGTAACAGAGTTAACTTCTACGGAGCCGATATCGCAGGTAAGACCGGAACCACCTCAGACGGATGGGATCACTGGTTCGTAGGAATGACTCCTTATTACACCGCGGGTGTATGGACGGGATATGATGACAATACCGAACAGAACTGGGATGAGATGCATACCTCCGAGATGCTTTGGAAAGCTGTCATGAGCAGGATCCATGAAGATCTGGAGTATAAAGAATTCGAAATGCCGGAGGGACTTGTAGCCGTTGAAGTTTGTTCGGAATCAGGACTTCTTCCCATTGAGGGACTATGCGACGGATGTGTAATAACCGAATGGTTTGCAGAGGGCACAGAGCCCCAGTATACATGTGATCTTCACTATGCCGGAATGATCTGTGCATATGACAATAAGATTGCTTGTCCTAATTGTCCTTTTGCATACGAAGGAGTTACGGTACTTCCCAAGATCGACGGATACCATCCGGATCTGTATATGGGGGATCCATCGCTTCAGAACGGTAATACGGTTATTATCGATAACGGTGACGGAACGCAGAATATCAACATTCCCGATATGGACCATATGTGTCACCATACGGATGAATGGCTTGCGATACCCGGAAGTGAAAATGTTATCGCTCAGGAGATGGCGGCAATCGAAGCTGCGAGACAGCAGCATGAGGCTGAGATGGCGGCACTTCAGGGCAATGTAGCTTCTCAGGACGGTTGATAACAGCTTCACATTTAAGGCATAATAAAACGGCGGAAGATTTCTTCCGCCGTTTAAAGATTAAGGGATATCATTCATCATCGGGATCAAAGTCGGTTTCTGCTTCGGGATCGAGACCGTTTTTGCGTGCTTCAATCTCACCCAGAAGTCTTTCCTTGCCGGATTCGGCATTCTTGATGGCCGTGATATGTTTGATATGTTCCGCATTCGGATTATCCTTGTTCTTCTCGTAATAGAGTTTTCCGAGTGCTATGTAGTTTTTGCGGATGACCTCGTCGCAGGTGGTCACCTGAGCTTTAAGGCTTGCGATGTCGGCAACTTCCTTAGCTTTGTTTTTGACCTGAATTCCTGCCATGTAGACGGATTCACCGATTTTTTCAATAACATCCATAGATACTGCCCCCTAAAATGTTTTTTGCTCCATTACTATAGCATCTGAAGGGGTTTTTGAAAAGGAATAAACGTGGGCTTAAGCGGTTCATACAATGTAATAAAACAAAACGGAGAAAGCGAGATAGTTGTTACCAAATCCAGGTTCATCGGAAATCTCGTCAGTGTTTCGAGTGCCGCGGAGGCCGAGGAATTCATTACTTCCATCCGTAAAAAATATAACGATGCAAGGCATAATTGCTGGGCTTATATCGTGATGGACGGTGACATGATCATTAATAAGTGCTCCGATGACGGTGAGCCTTCGGGAACTGCGGGAAGGCCTATCTTAAGTATCATGGAGGGGGCGGGCCTGGTAAATGCCGTCTGCACCGTTACCAGATATTTCGGAGGAGTGCTTCTTGGTACCGGCGGACTCGTCAGAGCTTATTCGGATGCGGCATCCGAGGCTTTGGAAGCGGCGGCGGTTTCTCCAATAAGGCGCGGTATGTATGTTTCTTTTGTCTGTGATTATCAGGACGAGGGCGGCATCAGAAGACTTCTTGAAAGCGAAGAATTTGCCATTACGGATTCCGGCTATACGGATAAGGTTGCCATAACGGTTTTGGGGCCCGAGGAAAAGGCGGATCCTTTGATGAAGAGAATAACCGATATGACGGGCGGAAGAGTTATTCCTGAGTCCGGGGAGAGCGTGTATTATTAACAGGTAGGGGTACCTGTAAATTGACAAATTCTTAAGTCATATATATACTACAAATCGAAGATATGAAACCGCTTACATCCGCATGAATATGCTTGGGGAATATATAAAGGGGAATTAATATGAAATACTTTTTTACATCTAAAATCGAGAAAGAAAACGACGAGATCAAAATAAACATTCCATTCAATGTATGGGAAGTATGCAAGCTTCGTGAAGAGATAAGCGCGGAACTTATTATCGATAATCAGTTCATTAATTGCAATCTTATTCCTCTCGAAAAGGGAATGTATAAGCTTATGATCCCTGCGGGAACAGAGCTTAATTTGGATATGAATAAGGAGCACAAATTCCTGCTTCATATCACCAATACTCTTATCAAGATGGACCAGAATTCACCTTACAGTGTTGATTCTCCCATCAGGAAGATCGATTCTATCGATCTGATAATTCAGCCCGGAGACGGACTTTGCGGACAGGCATGTATTGCGATGCTGGCAGGGGTTACCATCGCAGATGTTGTTTCCGTAATGGATTGCCGCGAGTGGCAGGGAACCATGGGAAGACTCATCTCCGCACTTAATTATTACGGCATCGATCACAGCAATGTTATCGTATATCCCGGAGAGGGAGATACGGTTGTCCTTCCCAAGTGTGCGATCCTTATGGAAAAGATGGGAAGATTCAGCCACTATCTTCTGTATTTCAACGGTAAATTCTATGATCCCAATCTCGGAATAATGGATGAGTACGACATGACAAAACTTGTCGGCTATCTCGAGATCAATATATGATATAATACGTTTTAGGCAAATAGTCAGACTCCGGGGAAAATAATTCCCGGAGTCTTTTTTTGCATATAGGAGATCAAACTGATGCGTAAGCTTTTGAAGATAAAGTTTTCCGATAAGGTGCTGGCCGTTCTTTCACTGGCAGCCCTTATAATTGCCCTCATTCCGCTCTACAGGCTTGCTTTATATGCCGTTCCCAGATATGACGATTTCGGTTACGGCCTTAATCTATGGAAGGAGCAGAGATACGGTTACGGACTTTTGACCATATTTAAAGCGGGATATGAAACTGCCCTCAGTTCTCATTACTCATGGCAGGGAACCTATTCTTCCATATTCATGATGGCCCAGATGCCCGGGGCTCTGGGATTCGACAAATATTATTTAGGACCCATGATGCTCATAACATCTTTGGTTGTATCTGTTTTTTTCATGACCATGGTTCTTACCGGAGTTTTTCTTAAGGCCGACAGATATAAGAGGATCATCTTCTCGGTTATCGTAACTCTCACGCTTACCGAGTGCATTTATACGGCTCAGCAGGGATTCTACTGGTACAACAGCGGAGTGCATTATGTCTTTATGCACAGTCTTATGTTCATGATGACGGCATTTATGGTTCTGCTGGATCATGTAACTCATATAGTGCCCCGTATTCTTTTGTTCCTGACGGTAACCTTCCTTGCATTTGTCTGTGCCGGAGCCAATTTCGTTACCTGTGTTCAGGGAATTCTGCTGTTGTCGGGATATATTATGATACTTCTTATAAAGAACCCGAAAAAATCGATTTTGTATCTTCCTGCATTTTTTATCTATACCTACGGATTAAGACTTAATCTTCTTGCACCCGGAAATGCCCATCGTCAGGCTTCCTATCAGGGAGAGGGCGTGATCGCATCCGTAGTTGATTCTCTCAAAGAGGGTGTGGTAAATACCTGGAAATTCAGCGGTCTCTTCGTGTTGATCCTAATGGTCATAGCCATTCCGGTTATCAGGAGAATGGTTAAAAAGACGGATTTTAAGTTCAGAATGCCCGGTCTTTTTACGCTTCTTTCTTACTGTTTTTATTGCACCGGATACACCTCCAGCTATTATTCCATGGGAAATGCGGGATTATCCAGAACCTGGATCGCGGTATGTTTTACTTTTCAGATACTGCTGTTTGCAAATGAAGTTTACTGGATCGGATATCTGGTTCAGAGTCATTTGGCTGAGAAGGTCTACGCCCTTACCAAGGTAAGGTTCAGACATTATGTTCTTTATTATGCAGCGGCTTTGGCCATGCTTTTGTTTTCTTTTCACATAACTCAGGATAAGATAGGTGCGATCTCATCTTTCGGGGCTTATTACTACATTCATACCGGGGAGGCTTACGCTTTCCGTCAGGAATTTATGGAGAGGGTTGATATCATCGAAAATTCCGACGGCGGTGATGTGGTGGTTCCGGAATATGCCTACAAACCCTGGTTTCTGATCAACAGGGATATATCCGAGGATCCGACTCAGGAGGAAAACGTGATGATGTCGGAATACTTCGGTATCGACGATCTTCGTACGGTTCCCAGGGACGAGTATTACGGAGAGTAGGGATATTTATAAAAAAACTCAAAATTCTTGTCTTTATGCTTGCATTTCAAAATAGGAAATACTAATATAGGTAATGTCGATTAGCACTCAAATTAAATGAGTGCTAACAAGAGAAAACGAACAACGCATGAATATGCGTAATCAAAGGAGGCAATAATATGAAGTTAGTACCTTTAGGTGACAGAGTAGTCCTTAAGGCAGTAGCTGCCGAAGAGACCACCAAGTCCGGAATCATCCTTGCAGGAGCTGCAGGAAAAGAGAAGCCCTCACAGGGTGATGT
>JAEEGL012034443.1_pt1 | contig 18598 bp, 13 predicted proteins | sample 9134231 | NCBI WGS metagenome assembly JAEEGL01 (sample SAMN16246548, study PRJNA631951) | gut metagenome | biome: gut microbiome; feature: rumen; material: fiber-attached | host: Bos | place: Iran: Karaj | collected 2018-10 | reverse complement strand
TTGGTACCTCAAACATTTGTCTTGGTAATAATTCCTTTAATTTTTCAGTGATTGCTTTTCCTCTAGCATGAGCACTTTCTTTGTGTAAGATGATGCTTAAAGCATCGACCTTTTCACCATTTAATAAAATATCCATTTTTACAAGATTGCTACGCTTATATGATGATAATTCATAATCAAAGCTTGCATAGCCCTTTGTATTGGATTTTAGACGATCAAAGAAATCAAATACAACTTCAGATAATGGAATATCATAATATAAGGTAACACGTTTTTCATCTAAATATTCCATATTGATGAATTGACCACGCTTATATTGACATATTTCCATTACAGCACCTACATATTCATTTGGAAGCATGATAGTTGCTTTTACATAAGGCTCTTCAATATATTTGATGTATGTTGCATCTGGTAAATCATTTGGATTATCAATTTCTAGCATAGTTCCATCAGTTAAATAAACATGATATGATACTGATGGTGCAGTTGCAATCAAATTAATGCCAAATTCTCTGTCAATTCGCTCCTCAATTACATCCATATGTAATAAGCCTAAGAAACCTACACGGAAACCAAAGCCTAAGGCTTGTGAAGTTTCTGGAGTATATACAAGTGATGCATCATTCAATTTTAATTTATCTAAGGCTTCTTTTAAATCTTCATAATCGTTAGAATCAATTGGGAATAAGCCACAATATACCATTGGATTTAATTTCTTATATCCAGGTAAGGCACAATTGCAAGGATTTTCCGCAAAAGTCACTGTATCACCGACAGATACATCCTTAATATCCTTAATTGCTGCGGTAAAATAGCCAACATCACCACTAGATAAGAAATTTCTTCTTTGTTCCTTAGGAGTGTGAACACCAACTTCTACTACTTCATATGTAGCATCAGATGCCATAAATTTAATTTTATCACCTGGTTTTATTATTCCATTTACCACTCTAATTAAAGGTACAATGCCACGATATTGGTCATAAAAGCTATCAAAAATTAATGCTTGTAAAGGTGCATCAATATCACCCTTTGGGGAAGGCACTTTTTCTACAATCTGTTCTAAAATTTCATTTACTCCAAGACCAGATTTAGCACTACATTCAATAGCATCATCACAATCTAGACCAATTACTCTTTCAATTTCTTCTTTTACGCCCTTAGGATCAGCTGAAGGTAAATCAATTTTATTGATTACAGGTAAGATTTCTAAATCATTGTCTAAAGCTAAATACACATTAGCAAGTGTTTGTGCCTCAATTCCTTGGGTAGAATCAACAACAAGTAAAGCACCTTCACAGGCTGCTAGACTTCTTGACACCTCATAGGTAAAATCGACATGTCCGGGTGTATCAATTAAATGGAAGGTATAATCTTGTCCATTTTTAGCATGATACATCAGTTCAACTGCATTTAATTTGATGGTAATTCCTCTTTCTCTTTCAATTGGATTATCATCTAATAATTGTTCTTTCATTTCTCTTGATTGAACTGTATCAGTATGTTCTAAGATACGATCGGCAAGAGTTGATTTTCCATGATCAATATGCGCAATTATTGAGAAATTTCGAATATTTTTTTGTCTTTCTAATAATTTTTTCTTATCAATTTCATTCATAATATTATTATCTTTCTTTATTAATTATTATTTTAACATAAACTTCCAATTTATTCAAGAATAATTCTTTTTATATATTCTATCTATTTTAATTTATTTATGGTATAATAATATTAAGTGAATTATTAACAATGTGAGGAATATTTATGACTATTAATTATCCAAATGGCAGTCAACATCAAGTCACAAAAAAAGAAAGTGCTGCAAGAGGAATGTTGTTCGAACATGAATTAAATGATTCAAATAAATATTATTTAATTCAAGATCGAGCAGTAATTTATAAAAAACCAACACCAATTCAAATAGTGAAGGTTGAATATCCAAAGCGTGCTAAAGCTAAAATTGTGGAAGCATATTATCAAGCACCATCAACTACCGATTATAATGGCATTTATAAGGGTAGATACATTGATTATGAAGCCAAACAAAATAATGCAGCCAGTTTCAATTATGAACTTATTTCGAAACATCAGGTTGACCATTTAAATAAGGTCGATAAACATGGTGGAATTGCGTTTGTAATCATTTATTTTAAAAAAATTGATAAGGTATATTTAATCGATATTAAATATTTTTCTAAATTCTATTATGATGCATATAATGGCGGCAAGAAAAAAAGCTTAAAAGCAAGTGAAATTGTTGATGCATATCATGGTCATGAAGCAAAAATCGGCTATGCACCTCGTATTAATTATTTAGATGCTGTCGATGAAATGTACTTTAAAAAATAAGCAAGTTCAAACTTGCTTATTTTTATTTAACGTTCTCTTTTATTTTTAATTGCTTCTTCATCTTTTTGATAAACAGTAACTTCTTCTTTGTTTTCTTCTTCTAATTCATCATTAATGTCATTATTATTGTCATCTAAAGCTAAATACATTACAGGATGTAATGCAACAGCAACTACGATACAAATAATAGTTGAAATTCCCATATAAGGAAGATTATAAATGATAAATGAATATACCCAAGGTAAGGCTTTTGCGGAAACTGACCAATCATATCCTTCAGGAATGTATGCATATTCTGCGAAGAATAAAACTCCTGATAAGCCATGGAACACATATCTTAAAAAGCATAAACCAAATATTATTAAGCACATCTTCCAAATAGTTTTTGCTGAATTTCTTAAGAAATTTAGTCCACTTAGGCCTAAAACACCAAAGGCAAATAAATAATCAAAGAAAATTGAGCCAACATGCCATACAAAACCATCAAGCATAAAATTGATAATAGCGTATAAAATAGCACCAGTAAGGCCAAATTTTAAACCTCTTCTAAAGCCAATAATAATGATTGGAAGCATACATAAAGAAATATGTCCACCTTGTGGCATATTAAATACTGGAACTAATTTAAATAAAATGTCTAAGACAACTGCAAGTGCTACAAGTATTCCTGTTTCCACAATACTTTTAATTAAATTTGTTTTTGTCATATTAATTTCTCCTTTTAAAAAATTAATAAAAATATTTAAAAAATGCACATTAAAGGTAATGTGCATTATAATTATATGGATTTTTAATTTATAAAAATGAATATAATTCCTACGCTAGAATTACCTAGATCAGGTCCGCGGGTCGAATAACTTCCTCTCAGCTATAATAAGTAGCTCCCCGTATAAATATTTTTATATGTATATATTTTATCACAAAATTAATTATTTGTAAAAGAAATATTAAATGATAATGTTTTCTTTTTTATTTAGTAATTTCATTTCATTCTTTTTATTAAAATAATATGTTTCAACTACAGCATATTCAAATTCATCATTATAACATTGATATTTTATAATCTTCACAATTCTTTTGGAATTATCATCAATATTAGTATCAAAGGTAATCTTATCAACCATTGTACCATTAATATAATAATTTTCTTCTTCTGTTTTTATTATATCATTTCCACAAAGTGGACACTTTTCAGCAAATGAGGCCAAAATTTCCTTGTATTTGCGATTATAGATAAAATAGATAATTGTAGAAATTATTGTTGAAGACGCAAATATAATGATAAATACAAGGTCTTTTGCGATAATTGAAGGAATTATTAAAATTAATGATATTAAACTTAAATGAAAAGTTACTCGATTAATTTTTTTATATTTATAATATTTATCTTTCATATTCATTAATCCCACCACTTAATTGGACTTTCACCTTGTTTGATTAGAAAATCGTTGCATTTAGAGAAAGGCTTAGAACCAAAGAAACCATTGTATGCTGAAAGTGGCGATGGATGGGCAGATGTTATAATAAAATGATGCTTATCAATTAAGTTCATCTTTGATTTCGCAAAGCCACCCCATAAAATATACACAATGCTTTCTTCTTTCTTATTTAATTCTCTTATAACATTATCAGTGAATACCTGCCAGCCAATATCTTTGTGACTATTAGCCATATGACATTTACATGTTAGACTTGCATTTAATAATAATACACCTTGACTAGCCCAATCGGAAAGATTAGGATTAGTTCTTATATGATGCGTATCATCATATATTTCTTTAAAGATGTTTTTAAGACTTGGTGGTGCTTGATTATTTAAAACAGAAAATGCAAGTCCATGAGCTTGGCCTTCTTCATGATAAGGATCTTGACCAATAATTACTACTTTAACCTTATCATATGGAGTCATTTTAAAGGCATTAAATATCTCATTTGGATGAGGATAATAATTTTCATGCTTTAAATATTCTATAATCTTCTTAAAATACTCTTTTTTCATTTCTTCTTTAATGAATTTATCCCAAGTCATAATAACCTCCATAAAAAATAGTTAGGATATACCTAACTATTCTTTTTTAAGAATTCATTATACCAATGCATAACTGCATTTTTATTAAATGGATCCTCTTTCTTTTCGATTTTTTCTAATAATATTTTCATATTTTTATCAATAATATGCTTAATATTATCTGAATAATGTAGATATTTTATATTAAAATCATATTCATCACGATCTAATTCTTTTGTGATACCATCAGGGAATACCTTAATATCTAAATCATAATCAATATATTTAATACCCTCCATATCAACTACATAAGGCGAACTTAAGTTGCAATAATAATAAATGCTTTCTTGCCTAATCATACAAATGACATTAAACCAGTATTTTTTAAAGAAATAACAAACAGCTGGTTCACGAGTTTTCCATTTTCTCCCATCTCCATCTATAACATCTACTTCATTGTTAATTAGGATCAAAAGCTCTTTATCTTCATATATTTTATCAACATTTCGCCAAACTCGATGTAATTCACCATCATGTTTATAGCTGATAATATCAATATGCTGTAAAGCTTCGATCTCCTTCATGGTTTTATTATATCAAATATAAACTCTTTTTAAAACATTTTTTTAAAAATATTATTTATAATATTTTTTTATCTTGTGCTATGACCTTCACCAGAAGTTGAAGATGAAATATCAAATTCTACAGCCTCACCTGTAAAGATAGGATATTCTGGAGTACCATAACCAGTAATTCTTGCATTCATTGGATCATAAGATCTTTGATGGCACATATCGGAAGTATTACCCTCAATTGTGTAAACTGTGCCATTTTTATATGTAACAACAATACCAGTATGGCTTGCACCATTGCTTAAGAAGAAAATGATATCGCCTGTCTTTGGTGTATAAGATTCTTTATATTTAAATAAGCCTCTTGTTTCAAACCATTGACGACCAGCAGCACATGATGCATACAGAGGGATGATAGTTCTTGGAATGTTTGCTTGATGGCTACACCAAGATACAAACATTGCACACCATGCTCCATGAGCAAAGCTATTATCTGATACTTGTTCTGAATACCATACACCATATTTAGTGTAATTATTAGAACCTTCTACATAACCTTCTTCTTTTAACGCAATTGATACAAGTAAAGATGCATAATCAACATTGATTGATCCTTTAACCTTAAATTCATATCTTGATACCTCTGATCCATTTAAGTAAGCAACTACAATTGCATCACCTTCTGCTACTGGTTTTAATTCACCATTTGCAGATACTGTTAAAACTGTAGGATTTTGTGATTGATATGTGATGCTTTCAACATCAGATATAATTTTAGAATTTGTGTCGATATGTAAGACATTATTAGCATAAATACGATTAATTTCAAATTCATTTAAATTTATACTTGTTTTAAGGTCTGTATTTGTAGATTTAGAAGATAAATCGATTACAGAGCCAGTTTCATTTAAATAAAGATTATTTTTTGCATTAATAAAGCCTTCATTTAAAGTTTTGGTGTTTTTATTAGAATTAACTTCTTTAAATGATTCAAATAAATAATCAATATTATCTTTAACAACTACCTTATTATAATTTACATAAACATCTAAATTGTTGAAATATGTTTCTGATTGTTCATTATCAACTCTAACTAAACTTGCACAATATTTAAATTCATTGTATCTAGCAACAACTGATGTTGTACCACCATTATATCCACAGATACTAATAGCACCATAAGGATTATCAAAAATATTTCTATTATTATTACCGATATTATCAAATTTATTATCGAATATTGAAATTAATTGTTCATAAGAAATAACCTTAGAACCAAATGATGGGAAATATATAGCATTATAGCCACCATTCATGAAAACATTATTTCTAATTAACCATTGACAAGAACCTAATGCTTCATTAAGATTTGATTTAATTGCATCTAACGCAAAATCCACAAAATAATTACCTGTAATCTTTAAATTCAAAACATAAGATAAGGTAATACAAGTGACATTAGAATTAAAAAATGCGTTATTTCTAATATTAACATTATTAGATGGATTATTATTGCTTTTAAAGAAAATCAATGATTGTGAATTAATCTTTGACCAATCAGCAGATAAACTAGATTCTTCAAATTTATTATTTTCTATTAATAAATTGTTGTTATGTCCATAAATACTGATAAAGCCTTCACCTTTAAAAGTTAATCCACTAATTTCAATATCATTCAAATCATTATTAACAACTAAGGTACCAGTAATAATTGCATCATTTATTATTAGACTAGATGAAGATAAATCAGCAAACAATCCCTTAGATGGTCCGATTAATTTGACACCATTTTTAGAAATGATGAAATCTTCATCATAAGTACCTTCAAGTACATAAATACTACCATTTTCATCAATATATTTGCAGGCATCCTTTAATGATTTTAAATAAGTGTAATTATAATAATAATCTTTATTGTTGTAAGTTATTTTTTCACCATCTTGATATTCATCTTTTTCATTATTAGAAACAACTAAAGATGAAAAATCAAAGGCACCAACAACAAATGTTTGTGTATAGCCATTTTCTGATGTGATTGTAATATTTGTTTGGCCTATTGCGTTTAATGTAACTTTACCATCTTGATCAACACTTGCAATATTTGTATCACTTGATGTAAAGGATAATTCTTCATCCATACCTCTTGGATATTGAGTGTATTTTAAATCTAATACATCACCAACATGACCCATTGTATAGCCATTAACTTTAATATTATTTAAAGTCATCTTAGTGATTGTGATTTCAATAGATGATTTTAATGATGGATCAGCCTCTAGAGTAACTGTTATAGTGGCAACTCCTTCTTTTACACCACTTACAAAACCAAATTCATCAACGAACGCAATTCTTTCATCACTAGATTCATATAAATAATTGCCGAGCTTTGAAGATGTCACTGTTAGATATAATTCTTCACCAGCAGCAATTGTTGTTTTATCTGTTGTTATTTTAATCCAATCTTTTTCTTGGTCAGCATTATTACATCCAAACAAGAAAATAATAAAAAATATAAATAAAAGAAGTTTTAATTTATTCATATAATTCCTCTAATTATTACTGAAAAGTATTTGCAATTGCTGCATTTAATTGATCTTGTAATGATCCCACAGCTTCAATCCATGTAGCTGCTCCTGTACCTAACACATACTTTCTTAAGTTGATATCGAATTCAGAACCGGATGTGTAGCAAACTGTATTAGAGTTAGATGTCATTGGATCATAGAATGCATATGTTTCTAATTTTGAGGATACAAGCATAAAAGCATCAATTGAAGCTTGTGATGAAAACTTTGATGCATCAATTAAGTACTGAGCATTAGGATCATATTCATCACTTTCTTTATAATACTTATCTATTCTTTGCCAGTAAGTACAAATAGCACGATAAATGTTTTCAGTTGCACAGTCTTCGCCATAGCCCTTGTAGTATTTGTCTCTAAATGAAGCCATTACCCAGCATTCTTTTGTTGTAGTACCAATATAAATATTATTATTGTTCTCCAAACCATTTGGAGCAGGGAATGGAACATAGCCATATTTTGTTGCATCACCATCTCCCCACATATTAGTATCCCAGCGGCCTGAATTTGAACCAATAAACCATAGATCACCAGTATTAAACAATGATTTTCCATTATTCCATGATACAACACCTTGGTCTACTGAAAATTTTCCATCAAATGCGCCATAATCATATATTTCTTTTAGTGCGTTAGCAGCAGCAATGCAATCTTCATTTGTGATATGGACTTGCATTTTAGCAACATCAGCAACACCTTCGCCATTTCTATCTACCATACCTACGAAATAGTATGTTGGCCATCCTGAACATACATAGTATCCAGCATCAGCTCCATATATTGAATTTAATGCGTCTTGACATTTCTTACAATATGTTACAAAATTTGAATAATTCCATTCTTCATCTAAGAACATTTGTGCAGGTTCTTTAATTGTAGGATCTTTTTGATTTATTACTTTCCATAGATTTACATTATAACCTAAAATATTGTATATGCTTTTTTCTTGATTATCTACTGCATATAATTTATTTTGATATGAACCTGCAAGTTTCGCAAAGATTGACATATAATCATTACCATATTTATTATACCAAGTACTTACATCTACAATTGCGTTTTTATTTGATAATGATGGTATTTGAGAATTTGGAATGATATAGAAATCATAATCTGGGGATTCGATTTTTGCTTGAGTTTCAATATAAGTCCATCTCGATGGACCCCAGGCAGCATCAGAAGGGTATTCAATAACTTCAATATGACAATTGAAATCCTCTTCTACAGACATCCAAGCTTCTTGTCTTGTCACTCTATCAGCACCATCATAGTATCCATATTTTGCTCTTGTTTCAATAGGTAAGAATGGATTTATTTCACCCAATTTGCTTTTGGCCTGAGCAATCTTAATAGTATATCCACCTAAATCAGGATAAAACACAACTTCTTCACTAGTTATTTGAAAACTCTTCGTAGCAGTTCTTGTGTCAACTGAATCACTGACTTCAATAGTTACTTTTACGATTCCCTGATAATTACCAGCAGTTAATACCCCATTTTCATCAATTGTTGCAAAAGCATTATTAACTGACCATTTAATACTTGTAATACTAGCATCGGTAGGATTTACTACATAATATAGTTGTAAACTATGTCCTGTTTGTACCTTTGACAAATTGTTTTCACTTTTAATGTACAAGGAACTAATCCTTACTATATTTATTTCTCTCCAATAACCTGTAATAGTCTCATCATATGCAGGCATTGTGCTTGGAATTTCACTATCAAAATTCACAAATTCATATTTTGATGAATCATATTCTTGTGCAGGCAAATCAATTGTTTCATTATATTCAAATTCTAATTCTAAATCCCTATCAGGATAATAATTAATAATTTTTAATGTGTATTTATTAATTTTCCAGCTAGCTTTTAAAGTAATGTCTTTAGATACTATATAACCATTAAAACTCCATTTTTCGTCATCAGCATACCAACCATCAAATGAATATCCTTCTTTTACCGGATCATTTGGTTTTACAATACTGCTTCCTTTTTCTACTTCTTGGCTTTCTACTTCGCTTCCGCCATTGGAATCAAATGTTACTGTAAACAATTCTTTTTCTTCTTCTGTTTTTTTACATCCAAATAAGAATAAACAAGCTAATATAGTTATAATAAATAAAAATCTTTTCATATGATACTCCTATCTTTATTATATTTTACCATATTTTTTAAATAATCTCAAATCATTTAAATTTTATTAACCAACAACAAAAGAATCTATTTCAATAAAGATATAGATTCTTATTTTTATTCAATCTTTTTAGCAGCAATTTGTGCTCTGTATATATTAGCATAAACGCCATTTTGAGAAAGTAATTCTTTATGAGTACCTTCTTCTACCTTTAGACCATGATCTAACACAATGATTTTATCTGCATTATAGATTGTAGATAGCCTGTGTGCAATTACAATCACTGTTCTATTTTTACATACTTCTTTTAATGCTGATTTAATCATTTCTTCAGTTTCAGTGTCAATATGGCTTGTAGCCTCATCCATAATTAATATTGATGGGTTGTGAACTAAAGCACGAGCTAGGGAGATGATTTGTTTCTCACCAGAAGATAAATTAATACCAGATCTTGATATATCTTGATGAATTCCTTTTTCAAATTTACTGATTAGTTTATTAGCTCCTAAAGAATCTAATACTTTAATTATTTCTTCATCACTGACATCTTTTCCAAATCTAATATTAGATGCAATATCCCCCTTGAACATTACTGGTTCTTGTAACACGATACCAATATTAGACCTATATGTTCTTTTAGGATGTGTATTAATATCTACACCATCGACATAGATTTTACCTGATATTTCATCATTTAAATCATAGAATCTTAATAATAAATTCATTAAAGTTGATTTACCAGAACCAGTATGACCAACAAGACCAACCATTTGTCCTGCTTTAATATCAAAAGATACACCTTTTAATACATATTCTTTATTTACATACGCAAACCACACATTATCGAATTTAACATCACCATTGTATTTAGGTAAATCTTCTGATTCTTCGCCTTCACTTTTACCTTCGATGATTTTATGAATTCTGTCTAATTGTACTTGCGAATGTTCAAACTCACCAATTTGGTTAAATACTATGCCAATTGGATCAATTATCTTAAGTAAATATTCATTATATGCATAAATCAAACCAGCTGAAATTGTGATACTTGCAAAGCTTAAATTTTGAAGTCCAAAATATACAACAATCAATGTTGTAATGACACTTCTTAAGAAATTGATCATATTCCAACCTAAGGTAATATGTAATTTAACTTCTTTTAATTGTTCATTCTTGAAATTCATATTGATATCATTGAATTCATTGATTGTTTGTTTTTTGAAATTAAATACTTGCAAGATATTAATTCCATTAATGATTTCATTGATTTTTGCAGTTAATAAACTTCGAAGTTCATTTACTTTTTCCGCAATTTTCTTTAAATATTTCAAGAAGAATTTGATCCAAATATAAGCTAAAGGATAAAGTATAAATGACAACAATGCAAGTTTATAATCCAATATGAACATTCCTACATAAGCTAAAATAAATGAAAGTGTAGCACTAACTATCGTATTTGATAATTGATTGTACATGATGATGAAACCATTGACATCATTAGTAATTCTTGATGCCATTTTACCAGCAGGTTCTTCTTCAAAATACGAGATTGGTAAAGTTTCAATATGTTTCATGGCCTCAGTTCTACCACCACGTGCTAATATTGTCATTACTTTCGCATTTGTGATTCTATGTAAGTACGCAAAGATTATTACTAATACTGATTTAATAAATAATAAAATGATAAATAAATATAAGGTCTTTAAGAAAGGCCTATAGAAAGATTTGACCTCTTCCTTATTTAATCTTTCTACATCGTAAGTTTTTACCTCATCTTTATTAGAAATAGTAAGAACATCATCTTTTATTTCTTTTTTACCTTCAATAATGACATCATCTACAAAATAGAATTTACCATCATAAATTACAATACTAACATCTTTTAAATAAACATCTCCATCTTCTAATCTATCTTTTTGAATATATAAATGATTATTATAAGAAACATATTTATCACCAGAATGTGAAGTTAAAGTATTTACTTCAATCCAATTATATTCAATTCCTAATATACAATCATCTAATATTCTTTTTACTATCAATGGAGAAACAAAGTTTAATCCTTGAATAATTATTATTAACACAATACTTATTACAAGTAAATATTTTTTACCTTTTAATATCTTAAATAGCCTTGAAAGATTCTTTTTCATATTATTCATCCTCCAAAACTTCATTATTTATTTGTTTTAGATATTGGGATTTGTACCAATTATCATATGATAATAATTCTTTATGTGTACCTATATCAGTTATTTTACCATCCTGTAATACGATGATTTTATCACTTTGTTTGATGGCAGAGAAACGATGAGCTACAATGATGTTTGTTTTGTCTTTTCTGAACTCTTTTAATTTAGAAATGATGTTCTTTTCAGTTAGTGCATCTACAGCACTTAATGAATCATCTAATAACAATATTTCAGGATCTTTTACTAAAGCTCTTGCTATCGATAATCTTTGTTTCTGCCCTCCAGATAAAGACGATCCATATTCAGATACTAAAGTATTAATACCCTGTGGTAGTGAATTCAAATCTTTTTTAAAGTCAGCTATAGTAATAGCTTCATTGATTTTATTAATTGATGCTGTCGGATTACCAATTAAGATGTTTTCGTCGACACTTCTTCTAAATAAAATATGATCTTGAGGAACATATCCTACTAAATTATGCACATCTTCAATCTTATAATTTTCAATATTATTGCCATCAATTAAGATTTCACCACTTGATACATTAAATTCTCTAAGTAATTGTCTAATTAAAGTGGACTTACCTGCACCAGTTGGGCCAACTATACCAATAGTTTCTCCACATTTAATCGTAAATGTGATATTTTTAATAACATCAAAATTATCAAATGGATATTTAAAGCTAACATTTTTGAATTCGATTTCTTTAAATTTAAATACATCAATCGCTTCATCAATATCTTTCACATTAGGTTCAATATCCATGATTTCAAAAAATCTTTCATCAGAAATATTAATAGTATTGATATTGTTCAACATGTTACTTAAATTAATAAGTGGAGCATACAACATACCAACATACATCAAAAATGTAACTAAATCACCAGTAGATATCTTTGATTCAATTACAAAATAAGAACCTAAGCCAATACCAATGAAATAACATAGCGCATATACAAGTTCAAATAAAGGACCATAAATCGATTCAAATTTTAAAATGTACCACCAAGAATTCACATCATCATCGATTGCTTTCTTGGTTTTCTTAAAATCATTTTCTTCTTGCTTATATGCTCTGATAGTTTTAACACCTTCAATAGACTCAAGCACATTTTCTGTCATATTAGCATATATTTCTTGATGTTTTTTATAATACTTTCTTTTCTTTAATCTTCTTCTATTTAACCAAAATATCGCAATTGGCATAAAGAAAACAGATGCTAATGTTAAAAGTGGATTGATAATAGTCATCATCACAATGGCAGCAATAATTGTACCTGTATTAAATACTATTGATTGAATAAAAGATGTAGCAAAGATACTCAAATTATTCATATCATTAGTAGCTCTTGCGATTAAATCACCTTTTGTGTATTTTTCATATGTTTCATTATCCAATTCAAACAAATGTGTTATATACATTTCTCTTAATTTGAATAATAAATCATGACCCAATCTATGAATATTGTAATGATATATTCTATTCAACAAATACTTCATCAAAGGAAATCCAAATAATCCTAAGATCAATAATATTAAATTTTGATAATTTAAGCTTCCTTCTGTTATTTTATCAATCACAATTCCTAAAAACTTAGCAGGAAACACTTGTATAATTGATATAAATAAAAGTAAAGAGAAAATGGCGATATAAATATATTTATTTTCTTTAAAGAACCATTTTAAATGATTAAATACTTTTTTCATAATTCACCTTTATTAATTATCTATATTATACACTCAATTAAAAAAGATGCAATATAATTGCATCAATTTATTAATTATTCTTCAATAATTTCAATAGTTTTAATGGAAATAACATTGTATGGAAAATCTGCAAACATTGGTGATAAATAGCCAGTATCAACTTCACTAATTTCTTTAATTAATTCCTTTGATTTTTCATCACTTGCTTTTCCAAAAGCAGCATATTCACCGTCTAAATGTCCACAATTATCAACACATAGGAAAAATTGTGAAGTTGCTGAATCTTTAACACTAGTACGTGCCATCGATATTACACCAAGTTCATGCTTTAGATTGTTTAAAAAACCATTAGATTTAAATTCGCCCTTAATAGGTTCTAATTTACCTTTTTCTTTTAACGCATTATCTTCAATGTAATAGCCTCCACCTTGAATCATAAATGATGAAATTACACGATGGAAAATAGTATTATCATAATATTTATCTTTAACTAATTTCATAAAATTATTAACACTAATAGGTGCAATATCTTCATATAAATCAAGATTAATGATATTTCCATTTTTAAATTCATTGTTATTTAAAATTATTCTTACTTTTTTCATTTATTTCTCCTAATTGTTTTTGAAAGTAACGACAGTAACACCAAAGCCACCTTCACCATCACCACCATACCTTGATTCTTTCACATATTTATTGTTTTTTAAGGTATCTTGAACTAATTTTCTCATAGTTCCTGTGCCAAAACCATGAATGATTGTACAAGATGGTAAGGATGCATAGATACAATCATCTAAATATTTATCTAATTTTTCCTTAGCCTCATCAAAGCGCATACCACGCATATCAAAACGTGTTGTAATATTTTTCTTTACTTCAATTTTAATTTCTTTATTCTTATTAATTGATGATTTAGCTGCTTCAGCATTATCTTCTTTTCTAGTAACAACTAAATCATCATTATCTATCTTCATTGAAATTGAACCTACATTAACATCAGATTTATCCTTACCAATTTTAGTAACTGTACCATATGTTTTATAAGTCTTGATGTAGACGAAAGAGCCTACTTCTAATTTTAGATTTTCTTCAAAAACATCTTCTTCTAAATTAGTATTAGATAATTCTTTGATATGATGCTTAATATCTGCAATTTCATGTCCTTTGATGTTAGGATTGTTTTTGATGGCTTTTAATTCATTTAAGATTTCATTAATTTCTTCTAAGCTCTTATTGATAATCTTATCTTTTTCAATATTAGCTTCATTGATAATTTTATTTTTATCTTTAATGATTTCTTTGATTTCATTATCCTTATCAATGATTTTTTGTTTAAGAAGTTCTTTTTCTTCTTCAACTTCTTTTATTTTCTTATCTAATAAATTAGATTGATTAACCATCTTATCAAGTGTTTTACCAATCTTATCATCTTTTTTATAGACATGATTATACGCATTATCTAATATTTCCTGTTTTAAACCTAAGTTTTTAGCAACATTTAACGCATTGCTCATACCAGGTACACCAATTAATAATTTATAAGTTGGTCTTAGTGATTCAGGATCAAATTCAACTGAAGCATTGATGATATGATCAGATTGAAATGCATGTAATTTTAATTCTGAATAATGTGATGTCGACACAAGTAAGCACTTCTTATCAATCAAATAATCAAAAACTGCTATTGCTAAAGATGAGCCTTCTACAGGGTCAGTTCCTGATCCTAATTCATCTAACAATACTAATGAATTCTCATTAACATTATTCACAATATCAATAACATTCTTCATATGTGATGAAAATGTAGATAAATTTTGATTAATTGATTGTTCATCACCAATATCAGAATAAATAGAATCAAAAATATTAATATTAGATTCACTAGATGCAGTGATCATTAAACCACATTTTACCATTAATGATAAAAGTCCTAATGTTTTAAGTAAAACAGTTTTACCACCAGTATTTGGTCCAGTAATGATAATTGCTTTATATTCTTTTCCAATAATGATATTGTTTTTCACAATATGTTCAACATTTAATAATGGGTGATAAGCATTATATAATTCCACAATACCATCATTATTCACACTTGGCATTGCTGCATTTATTAAATTTGCATATCTTCCCTTAGCATAAATTACATCTAAGATTATTAATTCTTCATAATCGGTTAATAATACATCATAATATGAATCAATTTCCAAAGAAATATTCTTAATAATACGATCTATTTCTCTTTTTTCTTCTTCATGTAAAGATGCTATTTTATTATTCATCTCTACAACTTGCATTGGTTCAATGAATACAGTTTCACCAGATGATGATTCATCATGCACAATTCCTTTTATCTGATTTTTATATTCATTTTTAACCGGAAGTACATAACGATCATTACGCATTGAAATATTAGCACTTGTTAATTTAGACACATTTTTATTTAAAAGCTCATGAATCTTCGATTGAATACTTCTTTCTAAATCAGTAATTGATTTATAAATAGCTTTTAAAGTAGGACTTGCATCTTCTTTTATTTCACCATATGGAGTAACAATAGATCTTATTTTTAAATTTAAATCTTTTAAATACACAATATTTTTAAGATGTTCTTTTAAATAAATGGATTCAATATTATTATCTTCTAAATGATTGAAATATAAAACTAAATCTCTAATAGAATCTAAAAAGTTCGCAATTTCAGCAAGCTCTATTGGACTAATTAGACCACTTTTATGTATCTTAGATAAATTGATGCTGATATCATTAGAAAAATATAGAGGATATTTACCATATCTATTTAATAATATCGATGCTTCATTTACTTCATTTAATGCAAGTCTTATATCATCAATATCATCCATTAATTCAATATTTTCTAATCTATCTTTTGCTTTTAATAAATCTGCTTCTTTTATCACATCATTTATTATCTTATCAAGCTCCAACATTTTTAAATATTTGTTATTAGATAAATTGATTGGCATAAATTCCTCCTTTCATTTTCTTATCTTTTGTGTTATAATAGTTCAGGAAAGATAAGGTATTTATATGAATTATTCATTTTCACTGACTCAGGAACAAATTAATAATTTAATTGATCATTATGCAGATTGTGAAATATTTACTACTAATAATTATACACTATTTCGCGCAAAAATCAAGTCTTCAACGCTTTCAATCTATACCACTGGAAAATGTTTGATTCAGGGAAATGATTGTAATATTGTATATAAAGAAATATGTCAATTATTAAATATAGCTTATGTTGAAGAAAGTGATAATACTAGCACCAACAACGATAATTTAGATGAAAATATCGAACTTTACAAAACAAACATCGGCAATGATGAGGTAGGAACTGGTGATTTCTTTGGTCCTATTGTTGTATGTAGTGCCTGTGTAAATGAAGATAATTATTTAATCGTAAAAAGATTAAATGTGAAGGATTCAAAAGCCTTAAATGATGAAAAAATAAAACGAATTGCATCTGTATTAATAGAAAGCATTCCATATTCAGTAACTATTCTTTCAAATGAAAAATACAATGAAATCATCAATATGAAGGATATGAATTTAAATCGTATAAAAGCTATCCTTCATAATAATGTAATGAATAAATTTTATACTAAATACCCTGAATATGATGATATTCCTATTATCTTAGATGATTTTTGTGGTAAAGATAAATATTTTGAATACCTATCTAAATCTAAAAATGTTGTTAAAAACATCTCTTTTTACACAAAAGCCGAAAATAAATATTTATCAGTTGCTTGTGCATCAATAATAGCAAGATTCTATTTCTTAAAGGAAATGGATAAATTATCAAATACAGTAGGTTTTGATTTATTAAAAGGGGCATCAAAGGATGTAGATATACAAGCTGCCGAAATTATCAAAGAAAAAGGTACATTCACCTTAAATAAGATTGCGAAAATGAATTTTAAAAATTACGCTAAAGCGAATAGAATTTTAGATAATCAAAAAAGGACTCACTAGAGTCCTTTTCTTATTCATCTATTTTATTCAAAAATAGCATATAGAATCATATTTCCAAATGTGCCTTTTTCAAGATTAGTGTATGCTGTACCAGTACCATCAGCTTTTGTGTTCCATTCTTTGAATGTCTTACCATCAGCTGTAGGAATTGGAAGTGTAAGGCCATTTTCAATATCATATGTTGCAGTTTCATATGCTAATTGTACTTCAAATTCAACTACACCACTGTCAAAATATTTAGGTAATGTATCAAATGCAGGAATATTAGTTCCTTTACACCATTGATGGAATCTAAAGAAGATTTGAACACGATTATTTGAAGCTTGTCCAAATTGTCTGTTATAACCAGTGTATGATGTTTCCATAACATTTAATAAATATGAATTCATATTTTGATATTTAGTACGATATGGTTCAGTATTTAAGAAATAATTACTATCTTCTTCTGGAATATATTCATGGCTATTAGTTCCTTCAATTGGTTTATATAACCATGCAGAAATTCCAGCTTCAAATACATAAACACCTAATGCTCTTAGGCCAGCAACATCAGTAAATGATTCATCATCATGACCACTACTTTTAGCATCAGTTGTATAAGTAGATGTAGCTTCATCATATTTTAATTTAGTCATTTTATCTCTATTAGCATTAATCCAATCAAATAAATCATTGTAGAATTCTGATACAAATGCTTCTTTATCTGCAAATTCTTTTTCTTCAATTCTTGTATTATTAGGATTAAATGTTACTGTATAAGTATTGATTGTATATGTAGCTTTAACATCTAAATCGCTTGTTACGTTAGAGAAATCATTATCCAACCAGCAAATGTGTATCCATCACGTGTAGGATCAACTGGACTAACTGCCTTTTGACCTTCTACAGTTGAAGATGTTTTAATTAAAGTATCATTCCAATCATAGAATCTAACATTATATCTTGTTTTTGCTTCCACTTCTTTTGCTTTTGGAAGTGTAACATCACATGCAGTTAAAACATCACAAGTGAAATAATCAATTAAATTCAAATTAATCCAAGATTGTAG
>JAEEGL013908703.1_pt1 | contig 18599 bp, 40 predicted proteins | sample 9134231 | NCBI WGS metagenome assembly JAEEGL01 (sample SAMN16246548, study PRJNA631951) | gut metagenome | biome: gut microbiome; feature: rumen; material: fiber-attached | host: Bos | place: Iran: Karaj | collected 2018-10 | reverse complement strand
TATCTCCATTTGTAACAACATTTTTCGCAGTTGTTCACAGAAATATCAAGAATGTCATAAAACAATTTATCTTCTTGTTCATAGCATTTTATTATATATGGAATTTTTAAGTTATCATGAAATGAACGTTTATTTCCGAACTCATCAAAACTTTCATATGAATCAAACCAAACATTAGAAATAAGCCGGCCGGAAATCATAATATTGAATTTTCCGTTTTTTCTGACGACAATAATTGAATTAACATCGTTTTTTACAATGTTTTCATAAAATTCGCTTTCTGAAGGAATTTTAATTTTACCAACAAACAAGTGTTTGATTTTATCAAAAACTGATATCTCATAAGTATCTGTTTTTAAAGAAATCAAATTATTTTCATATTCTCCCTTTTCATTTATATACTGACAGAAACATATTTTGTTTATCAACCCGAAATACTGAATTTTTAAATCGAGTGGACCTATAGACGCTTTTTTAACTAATGAATATAAAGTTCCGAAACCAGAATGCTTTTTATTAGCAATCAGACATAAACCGTCTTCATATCCAATAAAAAGCAAAACTTTACCGCCTATTTTATGAATCTCTTCCGAAAAACCATTCCAGACTATTGTGCTGTTATTATCTTTAAAATATCGATATGCGATATTATGCTCATCTGAAACACGGACGCCATTATCAATAAAATCAAATGTGCGTTCGTGTCCAATTGTCAAAAAGTCTTTCTTTGAAATGATACATTCTTCTTCTCCGGCTACTCTCTTCAGACGGATGAATTTACCGGGCTCGCCGCTAATAGACCAATTAGTTTCCGAAACTTTATCGCACGTTGATACTTTAATCAATTCTTCTTTTTCGTTTAATTTAAACAAATAAACGACATTGGAGTCTCCTTTAGCCAATTCAACAATAGCGCGAGTCTTCTGTGGAGAAACCATAATCTTTTGTTTGGAAATATAAATATTGTCACATCCAAACCATTCAAATATTTTTTCAACAATATATTCCATATGTAGCTATAATAGTAAATATGTTAATTAATTTGTAATTTAAAAACAGAACGTCAATTATATAAATCGGCACTCTGTTCCGAATCTGTTCTCTTTACGTATACATTCCTGGCAATGCTTCAATAGCCAAACCTTTAGGAATTAAACTATTTATATCAAGATGATGAGAATAATAAAAATTCATACGTTCTATATCATTACCATTTCCAGCCAATTGAAATAACTCATTGCTTTCTTCTGGAGTCATAGACGACATAGAGCGAAGATACGGTCGACATTCTTCTAAATACTCTGGAACAAAACAATCGTCTCCGGGTTCATATATCGGACAATCTAAATATACGTATCCATTAGAAATATTAATACCGGTCATTTTATAATCTCCGATAATAGTATGAAATATCAAACCATATGGCAAACGAGCAGAGATGTCTGTAAATAACAAATTGATTTGTTCTTTAGTTAACCGCATAATAAATTATGTTTTATTTATATTTCTGCTCACAAAGGTACAAACAAAAACTCAATTACACAAACAATCAAAAAAGAAAATATGTAGTTTTAACATTATTTAACATTTAAACGTCAAAACTACATATTTAATAAATCAAAAAACTCAAATGTTAAACGTCGCTTTCGTCCATTTCTACACAACGACCATCATTCGTCTCTGTTCCGTTCTAACAATCGCTGCACAATACTGATGTTACTTCTTGATTAAATAATTTGCATCTCATAGTTATATTTAATTATCATTTATATATTTATATAATCGAAATGGAAAAGTTTTATATTTAGAATTTAAATTAAATTTTTAAGACAATAAAGCAAAGCAGATTCACATGCGAGTTCATATGTATTGTATTCAACATCATCAAGTTCAGTTTCAACAGAAATACAATTGTTATTTAAATTGGAAATGACAACATTATATTTAACCGGATCTCCAGTAACATCAACTACAGGACATAATGCTTCTATATGAATTTTATAGATTTCTCTCAACCACTTTAATGCCAGCTGAAGAGTTGGACAACAAATAAAACAAAAATCAGGTTGAATTATTTGTGAATTAGTTCTATTACCAGTTGGAAAATATTCTCCATTTTCATTATATCCCAAATAACAAATTTCATTAAAACCTTTCTCTTTTAATAGTTTTGCAGTTTCAAAACTAACGTAATCTTCTTTAATTTCCATAATTTCAATATCCGAAATAGTCATCATCATTCAGCATAATTTGCTCATTACATTCTGGACAATCAATATACTCATGATGAATGCACATCACGTCTTCTGATTTATAGACATCATCTTTTCCGAAATTTAAAATTGTCCCACAACATGGGCATTTCACAACATATTTGAAAAATGCTTCAACTCTATTTATAGAATGTCTGTTTGACAGTTTATTTATCATAAAACAATTCAAATTAAAAAATTAATAATAGTTAAGTGAACTCAAATAAGTTATACTGATTTCTTTAGAATATGTCTAAAATACAAAAGAATTATTTTAACGACTGTTTAATTGTTTTTAAAAAATTTTGAAGTTCAATGCATTCTTTATCTCCAATTAATGTCTTATTTGTACCGTATGCCTGGCTATCAGCAGCAAAACCGATAATTTGATAAATTCTGTTTAATTTCTTATTAAAAGTTTCGTTATCAATTTGTTGAATTTGTTCTTCTCTGTTTAAAAAATTATCAAGAACATACTTTATTGCGTCTTCACAAATATCTTCATAACTCAAATAACAAATACAATTATAGTCATTAGTAAACAAAATTTCTCCAGTTTTATTATCTTCGAGTCGCCAAGAAAAATTATCTCCATTTTTATAAATAATAATTAAAATGTTATGCACTTCTCGCAACCATTTCAATACCATCTGATGAGTTGGCGCAGAATAATATACATTTCCGAACTTTTCATACCATTCTTCGAACCTGGAATTATTCCACATACTCGCTTCTAAATCATAAACTTCGTCATCTAATCTGACAATATATCTGTCTTCAGGGATATAACTAGTTGGATCTATTTTAGTATATTGTTTTTCACAAATTTCGTCGAAACCTTTTTCTTTTAAAAGTTTAGCCAACTGTAAACTAACATAATCTTCTTTTATTTTATTCATTGTTTTATTTGAATCTTTAAAAATTATATAAGTAATCTGGCTGATAAATCTTTATATAACAGCGTTTATCATTTCTCATACTCATCTTCTTTTAAAAGTATAAGTTTAACTTTTTCTCCAATTTTTAAATCTAAATAACGTTCATGAATATATTGTTTTAAATCATAAAGAACATCGCGATTAATTTTTATATCTATAGCATCCTTAAGCATCTTTTCTTTTTGGAATTTGGCACCGAACATTACTGCCTTTTCAATTTCCGGATTAGGACTCGTTGTAGAACAATCAGTTTTCAAAGGATGGCATTCACAAGCAAACGCATAAGCAGCATCGTGCAAATCGCTCGTATTCTCTTCTTCTTGCATTCTTTCAACAAACGATTTTATCTTATCTGTGTTTTCTCTATAACGCATATCTCTCGCCAGTTCAACTCCATCTTCTCCGCCAGCAATAACTGCTTGTTCAATCTCTTTTCTCCACAATACTTGCTGCTCTTTTGTAAGTTGATTAAACAATTCGCTTTCTATGTTAAACGAATACGTTTCAGCAAATGCTTTTATTCCGTCCTTTACCGTCGAATATTGAATGCGAGTATCTAAGATATCATCCATAATTATTTAAATATGATTTAATTAAATTTTTTCGTTTTTAAAGATTTTAACCAATCTCTATCTTCACTAACAGCAAAACGAGTCGGTATAAATTCATTCCTACATAATCCATCAAGACGTTTTAATAAACTATTAACATGCTCGTCATCATCTTCGGTCCACCAATTCGAATTCTGTTCTCCTTGCTTTTCGAGAAAAGAAATCAAACGTTCTCTTTTCTGGGGCGTAAGAACTATATAAAAAGAATCTTCGCTATCTTTAGCAATTTGAAGCAATTCTTTTCTTAATATCTCATCTTCACTTTCCTTGAGTTCTGGAAATATTTCTTCAAAACATCTACTTACATCTTTTGCACCAACTCCATCAGTGTTTTCTTTTAAGAATTTTGCTTTTTTAATTGCTTCATCGTAACGTTTAGCTTTTTCCTCTATTGATACAATTTTTTTCATATGAACATTTTTTATTAATCTTTTTATTGCAGTTAAAGCCTTCTATCTGCCGCTATTAAAAGATTCTTCATCACAATGAGATGTGTGCTCTTTTAATTTTAGCATGTCATCTATCTCTGTTATTAATGCATCTACATCTATTAATTTCATAAATCACAAAATATTCTGTTCATGCAAACTTAATATCATTTCATAGCAAGCATCAACAGGGTTGTCGTATTCGCTTGTAATATTAGTCAAACTGTATTCACAGATATATCTTTCTGTTGGATCACTTGCATAATAAATTTTTTGTAACATTGGTTCATCAGCACCAATTTTTGGAAAAACTGAAAGTAGTGCAGACAGACTCCAACAAGGAATATCTCCAATATCTTTTTTATAATAGTCGTCTTCTATAGTCGGAGTTTCATCAAGGCTCCACTCTTTAGTTTCAATGTTCATACCATAACAATAAAACATATCTGCACTTTCTGGAGAAAGAATTTCCGACAGAACCTTCGACTGCTCAATACTGGTATATGATTTGTTTCTATTTTCCATATTTTAAACAACAATATAAGAATGTTAATTATACTTTCAATATTTAATTTAGTTTTTAGAAACCTTCTTATATTCCAGAAATCATAAATCAAATCAAATTTTCCAGACAATACTTGATTGCTTCTTCACAAGATTTCTCATAATTGGGTAAGAAATCTTTACTATGCTCTGTTTGTTCTCGACTCGGAGAACTGATTTCCCAGTCATATCCATATAGAACCATTTTATGGTTTATATCATTTGCAAACATAGGAGTTAATACAATATGCCAGTCTTTTGTTTCCCTCAGCCACTTCATTACCATTTGAAGAGTTGGTGCCAGGATAGCATTATGCATTTCACATCCAGATGCTTCGACCTCATATTTTTCATAACTAAAAGAACCGGCTGTCCCATAATGAGCCCGACAACCTTCATTAAAGCCCTTCTCTTTCAAAAGTTTTGCAATTTCAAAACTAACGTAATCTTCTTTAATGTTCATATATTTGTATTTTAATCATTTTATTTTAAACGGTTTTAATCAACTTGGCTGCAATTTAATAGTCTTTAAGAAAAATAAAAGATCGCTCATTTTAGATATTTGAGACGAATTATTTTCTTCTTCTGCTTTAGACCATTCTTTCTTAACCAAATATTCCAATGACTTTAATCGTTCTTCTTCATCTCTCAATTTATAATTATCGTCGCAATATTTACATTCATAATCCCCGCAATCTGCGTCTTCACAACAATAATCTTGTTCTTCAGAAACAACTTTTTGAACTTCTTTCAATTCATCTATATTTGGTTCTTTTTTTCTCTTATCAAATAAAAGAGAGAGCGGAATCCAATACAAAACGTCACTATCTTTCAACATACAAGACCATCGATATTGCATCCAGTTTTTTCCGAGAAATTCTCCCTCTGCTACTCCATGTTTAGTCAACAATAAAACTGAACGATTCTGTTGCGGTTTATTTATGTCATCATTCTTTATCCACACAAAAGAATTAGAAGGATTGCTGCATTTTTCCCTTATCTGTTCAAGCCAATCTTCAAACTTTTCTTTTTCAATTTTAAAACATCTAAAAACATAATCCGAAACATTATCATGAATTATACTTTTAAGAATTTCCCAATATCTTTTATCATTATTGTTTTCTTTGAGTTCCGGGAAAATTTCTTTAAGTTCATTAATATAAAATTCGGGATCTATTATTTTTATTTCCTGACATTTCTTTATAATTTTTTTCGCTTTTTCAAGAGCAACATTATATGCTTTTGTATTTTCTTCTGTTATTTTTTCTTTAGAATTCTTTGTCTCTATAAAATCTTTATCCATAATATTTTCATTATTAAATTTAACTGTTTCTATTTCTTTTTTGAAATCATCAAAAAATTCTTCTAAACCAATTTATATTCTAAAATTACTTCCAAAGACTTGCATTAATGTATTAAATTCCGATACGGTATCAATATCCGCAGTACCTATAGTATCACAATCACAATTATCAATATGCACATGCCACTCGGTCTTGCGATTGTTTTCTTCATTATCAATCTCAATTTTTAATGGAGAAGAATCGTTTGTCCATTTGCGAAATACAATATAATTAGTATTTGTATCTAAACATTCAAATCCGGCACTATATAATATTTCTTTAGTTATTTGTGCTTCTTTATCTTCTTTAACTTTTTCAGAAGTTATACATTCAATAGATTTCAATTCATTATCAAATACTTCAAGATTATCAATGCGCCATTTTATTACATCAATTGCTCCATTATTTCCGTCCCGAAACGCACATTCATATTCTTCTCTGTATTTTCTATGATCAACGAGAGAATCTAATAGTTCCATTACAACATCCTTATCTATATATCTCGCCATAGTTTATCTTATATTTTACCAACTTTATGAATCTTTTATAATCACAATTTTAGCTTTATCTCCGGAATTCCCACAAGCAAAGCATCCGCAAAGATGTACCATTGCTTCTTTTTGTGGAGATGCCAATTCTACTTCAAATGATTTCTTTAATATCTGTTCTTTCTGCCACGATGCGCCGGCCTTGAAAGCATTTTCTATGTGTTTATTGTACTGCTGAAGCGTTGATGGATAACATTCAATATCTTTATAAAAATTTTCCGCCGCTTCTTCCAAATCAGTTCCAATAGATTCATCATCACATTCAAGAGAATCAATAAAAGAAAGCAAATCTTTATAGTGCGTTCGAAGAATATCTATAACAACCATTCCCTGGTTTTCCTTGGGAGTTAGAGATTTTAATTTTATCTCAATATTCTTTCTAATTTTTTTAATTTTATTCATAAGTCATTCTACTTGTATTTCTAAAACTAAATTGCCTTTACTTCCATCTTCGTTTAATCTAAACGGGTTAAACTTATAACTGACATGTTTTAAAGAAAAATGATCAGAAACCTCAAAGCCATTTTTAGTAATCAACTTAACTACAACTTCGTGATTCTGAATTTTCTCTACAAGACTGCGAATGTTCTCAACTGAGTTTAAAAATTCTTTATTTGTCATTTGCTGTTAAACTCATTTCTTTTTATTTTTATCACATTTCTCTTTATACTCTATCAAAGACTGAATGCTGTCTTTAAGAGAACCTTTGAACTTTGTGTAATTATCCAACCATTTTTTCGCTTCTTCAAATGTTTTCGGAATAACATCTTCAAAAATATGTCCATAATTAAGAAGTTTATAAATAGAATCGCCGTCCAATAACAAAAAATATGTCATATCATCGCTTATCATAAAATTGATATTATTTTTGATAGCATAATCAAGACTCCACGGATCTATACTTCCGGTAGAACATATTCTGAACTCAAAAACGTGTCCATCAATTTCTATCTTATTCATATCGTAGCAATTTGTGAATTTTAATCTTGATCCAATATTTTTAGTTTATCTATAAATTGTTTATGAATATAATCTAAACATTTCACTGAACTATAATCTCTGTATTGAAGATGTTTCGAGCACATAAGTTTAAAACCAGCTTCTCTTATATAAGTACAATTTCCGCAACATGGATACGCTGTTCCATATTCGTCAAATGTTAATTTTTCTTGTTTAGTCATATAATTTCTCTATCAACCGCTTAATTTCCATTTAAAAAGTTGGATAAAAATTATACTTCTTGTTGCGCTTTTATTCTCTAATTACGACCTATAGTACTCGTTTAATCTTGTATTTCATACATTCTATCCGGTGCTTCAAGAGCAAGACCTTTGTCTATTAATCCACGATAGTCAAAGTGATGAGAATTAAGCCAATCGTACGCTTCTGGTGTGAATGCAGAAATTGCCCAAGTATCATTTTGTATATTATGGGACATAACTCCACCAACCTTGCGAAACTCTTCTCTTTCTTCTTCAGTCATACTTGACATTGATCTGAGGTAGGGTTTATATTCGATATTTCCAAATTCATTTATAAGATAAAATAAAGGTTTCTTATAAAATAAATTAATAGGGATTAAATCATATTCAGTTATACCAATTGATTTAAGAGTGTCTGTTTTTTCATTAGTTATTGCAAATTTAACCCCATAAGGCAATCTCGCACAAAGGTCTTTAAGCAGCAAATCTTTTTCTTCCCGTGTCATATATAATTAACATAAATAAAAATTATTAATTTCTATCTCATTCTCGTATTCTATTCGTTTTGCTTCAGCATATTTTAATTCATAATAATCATCAGAATAGCCACGGGTTCCAATATGATTTTCTCTTTTTAACCAATAATCTCTCTTTGAACGTATTTTCTGTAGATGTTTATTAATTCTATCTTTGTCTCTTTGTGACAATGACATTTTCGTCTGATATAAATCATTATAAGACTGTCTAAACAAATTCTTATAATATTCTTCTTCTGATTTAGTCATAGTATTATATCTTTTTCAATTCCGCACATTCCCTTGGCGTGCTGGAGTTGATGAACGTAATCACATGGTATAACAACTCTTGATACTTTGAGATTGTACATATCTAATTTCTCATCTTGCCTTTGTACGTCAAGATTATGTTCTTTTATAGACCACATCATCCAACAGTTCTTCCCTTCTTTCCCAAGGTCATACTTAACCATATAGTCAGTCTTGTCAAATTCATGCTTCCAACCATTCTTCTCTAATATCTCTACAGTTAATGGTACCGGTTCAAGAAACTCCGTCCATATTCCCCAAGACATTCTGTCCTCGTCATCAACAGCAACACATGTAGCACTGCCGACAAGCCCCCTTTCTGTGAAGCGATTATCAGCGTCTATACCGTGAACTATTACAACAGTGCCCTTCTTAAGGCACACGTCTTTTGCAACACGCACAATATCACCAATCATCAAATCTTTTGCTTCCATCATATCAATTTTTTAAGATCATCATACAACTGTGACAAATAAAAACCTATTTTGTCATTGCGGTCTCTTGCTATTCTTAACGCTTCTATTTGCTCGTCACTCGGCTTCCAAGCATATCTGTCTTTGAGATGTTTGAGCCAATCCAATGCGTCTTTATAAGGGTTCATTTTTATGCCAGTTGCCCCATCACGACACTCTTGTGCATTTAAGACATTTTTTATCTTTGATATTATCGGCTCATCATCTTCACTCCAAGCAGGGGACTGCTCAATTTTCTTCAATTCTTCCTGCGCGGCATCCAACTCATATCCTGCTTCGTATATCTTTGAAAATAAAAGTTCGCACTGTTCTTTGGTAGCTGGAATAAAACTATTTTTTAACCAATAATGTTGCACCTTTCTTGCTATGTTATAGTAAGATGAAAAACTTACGTTGTCTTTAAAATTTCTAAAAATAAGAATATCATCTCCATCTTTTGAAGCAAGCACATCACCCTCTTTAGCATCTTGGATATTCCATAATCTTGCTACCTTATCTATGTCCCAATCATAACTATTATTTATACCATCTTTAGATATTGTTCTATAGAAACCCTTAACAATTTCTTTGATATAAAGAGTAAGTCCATCAAAAATAATCCAATCACCAACATTAAACTTCGGTTCAACTTTGTCAGCGGGGTTCTGCTCACCTTGCTTTTCAATCCAAGATATCCAAGATTCATAAGGAATTAGTTCTTTATCGTCAACAGTTGAGAGATAATCAATAATCTCTTCTCTTATCTTATCATCATCATTAATCTCTTTGAGTTCTGGGAGTACTTTATAAATCCAAGCATTTCCTAACTCATTACTACTTAATAATGAGTTTGCCCTTTCTATAGCATCATCATATCTGCGGGCTTTTTCTTCTATAGTAAACTTTTTCATGACTAATTTACTTTTAATAGATAATCCCTCGAACTATGTATCTCTTCATCGCATAAAAGTATACTTACATTAATTCGAGGAGAATGACCATTATAATCACACCATACTTTTAATTTTAAATTTTCTTTTAAAAATTGTATCAACTCTTGTTTATCCATAATTATAAAAGATTTTGTTCATGTAACTTCAATATCATTTCATAGCACGCGTCAACGGCGTTGTTGTGCCATTCAGAAAAATATGTATAACAATGTACTCTAAAATAATGATCATCAGAACTGTCGATAGTAAATGTGGGAAAAACACCAAGCAATGCTGCAAGACTCCAACAACAATGTCCATTATAATCATCATCACAATTAGGAATAGGATAATTTTCACCGCCAACACAATATTCTCCATAGTGCATATCTGCACTTTCGAGCGGAAGTATCTCTGCCAACTTCTTTGACTGTTCAATGTCTGTATAAGATTTAATTTGTGTCATAGCTCGTTATGTATTAAAATTTTCCCTTCTGTGCTTCTTTTGCAAATTTTTCTATAAAATTCCAGAAGAAATCGTGCTGATTTGTTTCTTTACCATATGCTTCAAATTTTATATCATAAGAAACATATGAAAACTGTGACACTTTCTTTTTATTCAAACTATTGTATGTTCCATCGTTATTCCATATAACAGCATCTTTATCAATTCCAAAAAATACATAATAATCTTGTGTTAATGCCCTATAAGCCATTCTAATTCTTTCCCAAAAAGATGTCTTCTGTTGTTTCATATTTTTATATTTTATACAGAATTTTAATTAAATAGTTTTTATTTAAATTCTAACAATTTTCTATTTTTCAATTGTCGTAAATTCACTCAACAAGATTACTTCTTACTGATGGTTTAATATGACATTCTCCATATTTCTCAATTATTAATTTTTTCTGAAGATTGAGAACATTTATTAAATCTGAATATACACCGTTTTCTTCTTCTCCGTCTACATATAAATTTTCGTATTCGCATTCTCCAAAGTCCGAAATCATATTATTTCGGATGTTTTCTCTAATATGGCTTTCAAAATCATAATAGGCAAAACGCATTTCTCCGGCTTTTCCGATACATTTGATATAAACTTCATCATTGTTTATATGTGTCCAGCCGCAAAAATTCTCGACTTCATCCAAAATTGGTTTTATTTCAGTATATGGCACAAAAATTTCAGTAATCATAACATCATCAAACATTGTGCCGATAGACATAGGTTCTTTGAAAATATATCTTTCAAACGGATATTTCTCATTAAACGTATTCAAAAACTCTTCATCGTAATCCATAATTATCTTATTTTATTGATTTTCTTTAATTTTTATTGGTACAAAAACATCATATCCATCATCGTCTTGGAAGTGATTTATATTTTCATCATATGTATATCCGAATTTGGTACGTTTATAAACAAAAACATTACCCGTCCATACTGCTTCACTTGCATTCCTGCATGAACCCAAATAAGTTTTTCCGACAATCAATTTGTTTTTTGGTATTGCGCCGCAGCGAATAAGATTGGGTATAATAATGTTTTCATAATCTTCTTTTTTGACTATTGGTATACTGGGAATATCAACCTCGTTTTTAAACGCTTGACGAGTTTTCCAATATTCCAAAACATTTTTATATCGTTGTTCTTTATCTTCTTTATTCATTTTTCTGAAATTGATATTTCGATTTATAACTATGGCAAAACATTCAAATTCGAATCTTCTTCATATTTTACAACATAAACGCCGGTTTCGTTTATTTTTATAGAAGTCAAATAATTCAATTCAATCTCCGATTCTTGTTTGGTCATTACTTTACAATTGAGTTTGCTATTATAATGCTTTATTTCTTTACCGGCTTTCTCGCGATTGACAACAAACTCTTTGTGAGCATCAAATCTATTCTTTATTGATGCATTACAATTATCAAGATTGAGTTCTTCAATTCCATTTCTTATAATTGACTCAAAATTTGAATCAATATCATATCCGACTGAATTCCTTCCGGTAAGAATTGCAGCTTGCATAGTTGTACCAGTTCCTAAAAACGGATCAAGAATAGTATCGCCTTTCTGTGAAAACATATTTATTAAACGATATGGAATTTCAAGAGGAAATGCAGCACTTCTTTCTCTCGTATTCGTTTTTTGAAGATTTTGTTTTGTACCTTTAATATTCCATATATCAGAAAACCATACATTACGTTCTTCCCAAAAATAAGAACTCTTCATTCTAAGAAGTCTCTCATCCGCAGTTTTATAAACTCGCTTATCTCCATTTCTAAAAATAAGAATCCACTCATGTTCAAGCGTAACGTAAGCACCGCACGGCAACACACCACTACCCATAAACTTATTTGGCGCATTTGTCTGTTTTCTCCAAATGATGTTTGGTAAACCGACAAACCCCAAATCAATACATGATTTTGATATTCTGCTATGATTATTATAAAGAGCGAAATTTCCGTTAATTGTCCTTGTAGCATCACCGACATTAATACAAAGAAAACCACCAGGCTTAAGAACTCTTAAACATTGCTCCCAAACTTTATCAAGTTCTTTGTGCATAAGTTCAAATGCAACTAATGGTTCAGTCTGTATATAATCTGCAATTTTATGATTCTGTTTAATCATAATCTCATCCCACATCTCTATCATAGGATATGGTGGTGAAGTCACAATCAAATCAACTGTATTATCTTTAGTTAACGATAAACATTGCGCCGGTCCTATGAATATCTTATGATATGTTTGCATTTTAAAAATATCATCCATCGTTTCACATTCACAAAATTTAATTATACATATCTTCCGGAGCAACAAGAGCAAGTTCTTTATCAATCAAACCGCGATAATCAAAATAATGCGCATTAAACCAATCAACAACTTCTCCAAATAAATTATAAGGAATGTCTGTATATGGTTTATAAATATAATCATTATCGGGTATTCCTCCAAATAAGAGCATTAATTCTTTTTTCTCTTCCTCAGTCATACTCGACAAGGGTCGAAGATATGGTTTAATAAAAGTGTCTTCGTCGTCTATACAAATAGCAAAATCAGTTATTCCGCAAGAAAATCCATTTTCTTGTAATTGATTTCCGCCAATCCAATACGGATTTGTTAATATACGTGTGTCTATTTCATTTAAAATGAAAATAGTTTCCATCACATTCTCCTTACCAAAGTCATCGTGATAATATTTACATAAGACTTTTGTATTGTATGACAATCTCGAACTGAGATCTTTTAATAATAAATCTTTATCTTCTTGTGTCATAAATAATGTTATTTAATTATACATACTATCACATGCTTCAATCGCAAGACCTTTTTCAATTAAGCCACGATAATCAAATCCATGCTTATTCAGAAAATCATAAGTTTTATCAGTCGGGACAAAAATACATTCATTGCTGTCAGATTGAGTTGTTATAATACAAGTCTCTTCATATTCTTTCTTTTCTTCTTCAGTCATATTTGACATCGGCCGAAGATAAGGCTCATATTTCAATACATCATCAAAATCATTAATGTCATTCGGACGCAATGTGAATATTGAATTTGGAGAATTAACTATACCGCACTTAACTCCGTAAGGCAATCTCGCTGACAAATCTTTCAATAATAACTCTTTAATATCTTCTTTATTAAGAGGAGGTTTTTCTTCTTTATAAATATCATTATGAGCTTCAATAGCAAGACTCTTTTCAATCAATCCGTTATAATCAAAATGATGCGAATTGAGGAAATTCATTATCTTATATAATTTAGAATTTGTAATATAAGTAGTTTGATAACCGCCTCCATCTAACGGCTCTTCTATATCTTCTGCTCCGATGAAAGACTCTTTTCCTTCTCTATACAAAACCCACCCCAATTCATTCAATACTTTTTCTTCTTTGAGAGTCATACTTGACAAGGGACGAAGCAGCGGTTTTACTTCATCAATATCGTGTCCGGTGTAATGTTCGTCACTATGTCGAACTCCAACACCCATTTCAACGTAATCAATTCCTACTAAAGTACAAACCTCTTCATAACCAACAACTTGACATTTAACTCCATAACGAAGTCTTGACGAAATATCACTAAATAAAATATTTTTATCTTCCTGATTCATATTTTAACATTACAATTTAAAATAAATAACGCTCCAGATTCTGTTTATCGAATCTTTAACAATTATAACAATATTCTAAGCGCATCGATAAATCCGGTCAAACTATTAGAAATTACTGCGAAATTATCTTTTATAATATCCATACACGATTCCAAATCTTTTATATCTTGTTCTGTCAGTTTCTTTTGATACTGTTCAGAATTGTCGCATTTCGAACAACAACCGGAACAATTCGTCTTAGAATTAATCCAGGCTATGCAATCTTCAATGTCTTTTTTATGATCGACAGAATAATGATTTTCGTATTTCAAATCGTCTAAAAATTTACAGGTCATAATACGCATTTTCTCATCGTCTTCCTTATTACATTGTAAACTCTTCCGATCTCTTTTCTGCTTATTAAGCCACTCAAGAACTTTCGCTTTCGGAGTAGCTTCCCAATACTCAAACGAAGTATTACTCGGTTCGCTGAAAAAATGAATTAATTTTTTTCTGATGTCTTCATCTTTTTCAAATTCATCTTTTTCTTTTTTGAGTTTATTCAAATTCAGTAAAATATCTTCCAAAGCATTTTTCAAATCTATTTCATTGAATTCTGATATATTTTTATCTAATGCTGATTTCGTTTTCTCTATAATACTTTTGTACGTTTTTAAAATTTCTTCATTTTCCATAATTTATTGATTTTTTGATTTTAAACCAAGTTCAAAAAAATATTTAGCAATATCCATCTGGCTATTGTTTGTCAGATAAAAACCAGACATCCCAATAAATGTTCCATCTTTTTTAAAATGTTTCTTATGCCATTCAATAAGTTCTTTCTCCAAATCTACTTCTTTGACATTTGATGATTTGTCATCATCAACTTCTTTCACTTCAATAGTATAGATAACATCTTGGAGTTTGTCTGCAAACTTTTGTGCCCCTATAACGTAATCAGTGTCCCAATGTTCATCTGCATAATCTAAAATGTTGTCTATCTTTGTCACTAAAGTGTCTTTTGGTATATATTGTGCCATATTCTACTTATTTTTTAATAAAGTTAATAAAAATTGGACCAATGAATATGTTAAGAACGGCCCAATACGAATCTTCTCTACCGATATCATACATATCCTTTGAACAGCTATCTATTCTTCTTTCTATTTTACTTTTTAAAACATTTTTATCAATGTACTGTTTCATATTTTATTTCAATTAATCTGTATAAAACCGTGATTAACGCACCAATCATATAATCCTTGCAAAGCTTCATTCGGAGTCTTGCCATAAGAGAAAGCACAATCATAAATACCGTTCTCTAATTGTCCCATACAAAGAAACTCTCCTTCAACGCCATACGAAGCAAGCCAGTCCTTACCGTCATTATGAAGATATAACCACTGAACATCATCACCGTCTTCGCTCATAACATAAAAATGTTCGTCTAATCTGTGATTTCCTATATGTGAAGGCAATTTACTTAATAATTCGTCTGTTGTCATAATTCATTCTTTTAGTTTGATATTTTATAAATAATAATGTTTGTCGAAATAAACATCTACAAATAGCAGTAAGTCACTCTCCCTTACTTACTCTAAGTCCAAGTTCAAAAAAATGTTTGGCAATATCATAAAAAGTTTCGTCCATCTCATATACTTGATGATCTATTTTCCAATTTGCTACTTCTTTTATTAAGTCCACATCTTTCACTTCAAGGGAGTCAAGGAAAGAAAGAAATCGTTCAAAATAAAACAATTTATTTCTACCTTCGTAAGTGTCAATGGGACATTCTTCTTTTTTTATTCTCGTTATCTCTGTTATTATAACATCTTTATCAATCAGTTTCATAATTACTCTCCATTATTTGCTTTAAGTCCAAGTTCAAAGAAGTGTTTGGCAACATATACCATATCTTCTACTGTGGCATATAATGATGAGCCCGCAATAGCAATTCCTTCTAAATCAAAAAAACGATTATATATTGAATCTTGTATCTCTTTATCTAAGTCCACTTCTTTCACTTCGAAGTTGTCAATTTTATGCAAAGCATCTTTATATCCAATAAGTCTGCCATCTTTTAATCCTTCTTCATAAGAGTTACGAGTTGGGCATTCCTTATAGGTTTTTTCCAAATTCTCTATCTCTGCCCTCAAAGCGTCTTTATCAATCAGTTTCATAATCACACCATGTTTTTTATTACATAATTTCTTATAACTTCAATTTGGTTATATGTGAATAAATCAAAATGTCTGATAACATCAGACAATACATCATACTCTCCTTTAGAATTTATTGGTTCAGAACCCAAGCACGTCTTAGAGTGTGCCATTCCTGCGTCAATAACTTCAAGCAATTTATCTGCATCTATAACATGCATAACTTCACTCTCCTTTACTTGCTTTAAGTCCAAGTTCAAAAAAATGCTTTGCTGCGTAATCTATTACTGTTGCTATATCATCCCAATCAAAAGAATCTTTAGTTCCAGCTTCGGAAAACGTCATTTGAAATAGCGTTTCTTTAAAAAGTTTCTTTTCTTTCTCCAAATCAACATCTTTCGCTTTAAGGGAGTCAAGCCATTTATCTGAAAACCAATCATCATCATCAACAATTGCCGGTTTTGGATCCCATTCGCCAGTTTTTCCATCAACAACATTGCCCATATAGAGGCTTAATATCTTACCCCCAAATGACAGAATAAGAACTAAATCATGTTCTGCTTGATTTAATGTTAATACTCTATTATGTCTAATATTAAGACTCCCATCTTCACGCAATGGATATTGTGGGTTTACATATTCAATACAATATCTTGTTTCTTTTTTAAATTTTTCTATATCTGTTACTAAATTATCTTTCTCTATCAGTTTCATATTTCATAAATTATTTCTTTAACTATACTATATAAATCTCTCATACGTTTACTTTGTTTCTCAGCAATAAAATTAACATCTACCCTGCTATTGTTTTTGTCAAATATTGGATTTACTACAATCATCCATTGTTGTGGATTAACTTGACGACTTCTTATGTTAACAGCCTTTTGATATGATGTATAATAGTCATCAGAATATTGTATAGTCCCACAAAGTAATCTCGCTAAATAATATTTTGCTTTCATAACTTATTATCCTTTACTTGCTTTAAGTCCAAGTTCAAAGAAATGTTTGGCAAACCCATTCCAATCAAACTTATAGTTTCCAGCATATTCATTATACCACAGTTCTACCTCTTTTTCTAAATCCACATCTTTCACTTCAAGAGTATTGACAAAGTCAAGAATGCTCTCACAAGCGTGCTTACTGCCAATCCTTTTGTAGTACGCAGTAGACACACCATTTGTGTGCATTTGCCTTCTTTTGTCGCCTTCAATCCAATTATTATCGAAGTGTAGCCTTCTTTCTATCTCCGCCACCAAAGCGTCTTTATCTATTAAGTGTGTCATAACGATAGTTTTATTCTTTCTTTAGGAAGTTTAGATTCTTCTCTTAATTCATCTGCATCTTTACCAAATGCAAATATGCAATATTCGTCATAAGACATTTCACTAATATTCATTGTGTTTTCATGCCAAGATGATGAAACTATATCTGCCATTCTTTATTCTCCTTTTATATAGTTTTTGAAGTCTTCAATAAACTCTTCCAATGACGTATAACTTGCCGAAATGCCCCGTACTAATTTATCTCTGTAGTCATCTATAACTTTAGTATCTTCTAAACGACTATGAAAATACTCACATGCCTTCTTAATAAAGGCATCGGTGCGGACGAATTCAATATCAGAATCTTCAATTTTTTTTGTATTGATGGGAGAGCCATCCCAATCAATATGAGTGGGAAACAAATTATTAGCCAAATAAATTTTCTCTGGTATTTCGTTTATTTTCATAACTTAATCATCTATTAAATTTAAAAATGCACAGCAACTACCTTCACAACTAAAAGTATTAGAATCTAAATCATTTCTTTGCCTGTAAATTGAAAGTTCTTCTAATACTTCATGTGCAAGGTCTGCTGCTTGCTTAATAACATCGTTAACATCAAGTCCATCCAAAGTAACAATAGCAGACGCTACAGTTGTAATTTTAAGTTGTTTCATAACTATTCTTCCCTTAATTTCTTTAAGTCTTGATAGAGTGATTCCAATGTGGGTATAACTTTTTCATTTGGGTGTGATGAAGTTTCGCAAAGATATTGTAGCATTTCCATCTGCTTATCGCTCGGCTTCCAAGCGTATCTGTCTTTGAGGGATTTGAGCCAATGAGCGCATCTTTTTGCAGTATGTTAAAATTTGAACAAATTTAAACTTATTCATTATTAACTTCTTGTTTCGTCCTACCACTGCTTTTTAGCATTACATTGCTGTTTGGTTCATCCACAGTTGGGTAGTCCTCAAGCGTAAGTTCGGGCGTACTGC
>JAEEGL012682034.1_pt1 | contig 18600 bp, 11 predicted proteins | sample 9134231 | NCBI WGS metagenome assembly JAEEGL01 (sample SAMN16246548, study PRJNA631951) | gut metagenome | biome: gut microbiome; feature: rumen; material: fiber-attached | host: Bos | place: Iran: Karaj | collected 2018-10 | reverse complement strand
GGAGCGCAGGATTATCTGCCTGATTCCGCAGGCATCGAAAGAACGCCCCGCGGTACCGTTAAGACCGTTGACGATGAGCATTATGCCGCAAATCTTCCGGGAGTATTCACGGCAGGTGATATGCACAGAGGACAGTCGCTCGTTGTATGGGCTATACAGGAAGGCATCCACTGCGCAATAGAGGTTGACAGATATCTAATGGGCTATACCAATTTGTGATTATGGAGGTGGACATGACCAAATACATATTCGTGACAGGCGGAGTAGTATCGGGACTGGGAAAAGGAATAACCGCCGCATCGCTAGGACGGCTTCTTAAATCCCGCGGCCTAAAAGTCGCTGCCCAGAAACTGGATCCTTATATAAACGTTGATCCGGGAACCATGAGCCCGTATCAACACGGAGAAGTCTTCGTCACCGAAGACGGAGCGGAGACGGATCTTGACCTCGGACACTACGAAAGGTTCATAGATGAGAACCTGAATAAATACTCCAACTTAACTTCAGGCAAAGTTTACTGGAACGTTCTTAACAAAGAAAGACGCGGGGAGTATCTGGGATCCACAGTTCAGGTCATTCCCCATATAACAAATGAGATCAAGGAATTCGTATACCGTGTCGGCAATGAGACTGATGCGGATGTAGTCATCACCGAAATAGGCGGTACGATCGGTGACATAGAATCACAGCCTTTCATAGAGGCGGTACGCCAGATATCACTGGAAGTCGGAAGAGAAAATTCTTTATTCATTCATGTAACTCTTTTGCCCTACCTCCACGGTTCGGAGGAACACAAGACCAAACCCACCCAGCATTCCGTCAAGGAACTGCAGGGCATGGGAATAAACCCCAACATCATAGTCCTTCGGTGCGATGAGCCGCTTGAAGATGCGATCTTTAAGAAAATAGCAATGTTCTGTAATGTAAAAGAGGACTGCGTAATAGAAAACATCACGCTTCCGAATCTTTATGAGGCGCCTCTCATGCTTGAAAGATCAAACTTCTCAGGTGTGGTATGCAGGGAACTGGGACTTGATGTGCCTGAACCCGATCTTGATGAGTGGACGAGAGTTGTAAGCGATATCGCCAACCGTGACAGGGAAGTGCGTATAGGTCTTGTCGGCAAATACGTTCAGCTTCATGACGCATATCTGTCGGTTGCCGAAGCATTAAACCACGCAGGATTTGCTCTTAATGCGCATGTAAGGATTGAATGGATCGACTCAGAAGAAATAACACCTGAAAATGTCGAGAGTAAACTTGAGGGGATCGCGGGATTCATAGTTCCCGGTGGTTTCGGAGACAGGGGAATAGAAGGAATGATCCTGACTGCGAAGTATGCGAGGGAACATAAGGTTCCTTACTTCGGCATATGTCTCGGAATGCAGATCGCTGTGATCGAATATGCAAGGGATGTCTGCGGTATAACAGATGCCAATTCGGGTGAGTTTGATGAACTGTGTAAGAATAAAGTAATAGACTTCATGCCCGGCCAGTCTGACAGCATAGACAAAGGCGGTACATTAAGACTCGGCGCATATCCCTGCGATATAACTCCGGGAACACATATGGAAGAATATTACGAAACTGATAAAATAAGTGAGAGACATCGCCACCGTTACGAGTATAATAATGACTACAGGGAAGTCCTTACAGGCAACGGACTTAAGATATCCGGTCTTTCACCTGATAAGAGACTGGTTGAGACCGTTGAGATCGAAGATCATCCGTTCTTCATCGGAGTTCAGTTCCATCCGGAGTTTAAATCGCGCCCGAACAAGCCGCATCCTCTTTTCAAAGGGTTTGTAGGAGCAGCGCTTAAGTAAGACGGTCACGTAAGAGATAAAAGAGAAATAAGCAGGTTCAGCATTTGGAGGAAGGGAAAATGAATTACACCCCTGAAGAGATAATCGAGTATATCAAGGAGGATGACGTCAAGTTTGTCAGGATGGCGTTTCGTGATGCGTTCGGAGTTCAGAAGAACATATCAGTTATGCCCGGAGAGATAAGCAAAGCGTTTGAAGAGGGCATAGAGATCAATGCCAAAGAGATCGCCGGTTTTGAAGCAAGCCCTCATGCGCATCTTCTCCTTAAACCGGATCCCGAGACACTTGCACTGCTTCCGTGGAGATCGGAAAACGGCAAGGTCATCCGTATGTTCTGTGATGTATATACTCCCGACGGCGAGCCTTTTGAAGCCGATACCAGAGTGATACTTGCCCGCGCCATGCAGGCGGCAAGTGAAGCGGGAGTAGAGTTCAGATTCGGCAATGAATCGGAGTTTTATCTTTTTAAGACCGATGATGAAGGTTATCCGACTGACATACCTTATGACTATGCAGGCTATATGGACATAGCTCCGCTTGACAGGGGCGAGAATATCAGGCGTGAGATATGCCTGACCATAGAGGCCATGGGACTTGAACCCGAGAGGTCGCATCATGAGAGAGGCCCCGGACAGAATGAGATCGATTTCCATTTTGCCAAGCCCATGAAAGCAGCCGACCAGATGACCACCTACAAGATGGCTGTTTCAACGATCGCTGACAGGAACGGTCTGTATGCCGATTTTTCACCCGTTCCGATCAGGGACAATCCCGGAAACGGATATCATATCAATATCTATGCAACGTCAGACAAAGGCGAGGACCTGGGAAGACAGGTGGCAGCAGGCGTGATCGACAAGATCCGCGATATAACCCTTTTCCTTAATCCGTCTGAAGATTCATATGCAAGATTCGGAACCCATACTGCGCCTGACCGCATCAACTGGTCGAGCGACTGCAATACCGAGCTTGTACACATATCAGACTACAAGGGCATGATACGCACATCACTGCGTTCACCCGATGCACTCAGCAATCCCTATCTTGCATATGCGCTTTTAATATATGCAGGACTTTACGGAATACAGAACAGCCTTTCACTTCCACAGGAAGCGCAGGAAGGCGTTCTTTTGCCTCAGTCGCTCAAGGAAGCTGTTGAGGCCGCAACTTCAAGCACTTTTGTAAAAGAGCATATACCGGAGCAGATCATCAAGAGGTATTCAAGATAAATGTCTGAGATTTACGGCGGCCGGTGTGATGTTCTGGTCGTTTCGTCTTCCGATAAAATGAATAGCTTTGTGGCTAAGGTTTTGCCCGAGCACGTGACCGGAGATGTGGTCGTAAGAAACAGCGCAGCGCATGCCAGACGCGAACTTCTGTCGAGGGATTATGACCTGATCATAGTCAATATCCCTCTGGCTGACGAAGTTGCCACCAATCTGGCCATCGATTTAAGCGGCGCGTACGGTTCTCTTGTCATGCTTATTTCACCTGCGGATAAATGCGAGGATGTATCCGACAGGGTGGCCGAGTATGGAATACCTGTATTATGTAAACCTATTAACGCAAGGACCTTATCCAGGAGCGTGACGCTTTTAACCGCTATCCGAGAGAAGTACAAGAAATCGGAGAAAAAAGCACAGACTCTTGAAGAGAAGATGGATGAGATACGTATCGTGAACCGCGCGAAGCTGATCCTCATCGAAAAAGACCATATGAGCGAGGATGACGCTCACAGATTCATAGGCAAACAGGCGATGGACCGTGGAGTATCAAGACGCGTCATCGCGGAAGATATCATAAACGAAAGAAACGAGGCATCATAATGGCTAAGATCAATCAAAACTACTTAAAACTCCCGGGAAGTTATCTTTTCTCGACGATAGGGAAAAAGGTAAACGCGTATAAGGAAGCTCATCCTGATGCGGATATCATAAGGCTCGGCATAGGCGATGTCACCAGACCTCTCAGTCCTTCCGTAATAGAGGCGCTGCATAAGTCAGTCGATGAGATGGGAAATGAAGAGACTTTCAGAGGGTATGCGCCCGATCTCGGATATGAATTCTTAAGAAATGTGATCGCTGAGAAGGATTTTAAGGCGCGCGGCTGCGACATAAGCGCTGATGAGATATTCGTATCCGACGGCGCGAAGTGCGATTGCGGCAATATCCAGGAGATATTCGGTACTGACAACGTGATCGCCGTATGTGACCCCGTATATCCTGTATATGTTGACTCCAATGTCATGGCAGGCAGGACGGGAGAGTATGATGCTTCTACCGAGCGTTTCAAAGGCGTGATATATATGCCCTGTACCGAAGAAAACGGATTCTGTCCTGAGATCCCCGATGAAGTTCCGGATCTTATATACTTATGCTTCCCCAACAACCCTACGGGCGCAGTGATCAAAAAAGCACAGCTTCAGAAATGGGTTGATTATGCCAACGAGCATGATTCAGTGATCCTGTACGATGCGGCTTATGAAGCATATATCTCGGAAGATGATGTGCCCCACAGCATTTATGAATGCGATGGCGCAAGGAATTGTGCGATAGAGTTCCGTTCATTTTCCAAGACTGCGGGATTTACGGGACTCAGACTCGGATTTACGGTCATTCCCCGTGACTTAACGACCGGCGGAGAGAAACTCTGGCCGCTCTGGGCAAGACGCCACGGCACCAAGTATAACGGCGCACCCTACATAGTACAGCGCGCGGGCGAGGCAGTATATTCAGACGCAGGACGTAAGGAAGTAAAGGAACTCGTCGGTTACTATATGGGCAACGCGAAGATCATCTTGGACGGACTTGCCGGTGCGGGATTTAAAGTATCGGGTGGTGTGAACGCGCCTTACATCTGGCTTAAGACTCCCGATAACATGACGAGCTGGGAATTCTTTGACTTCCTTTTGGACAAAGCGCATGTGGTCGGCACACCGGGATCCGGATTCGGTCCTCATGGAGAGCATTATTTCAGGCTGACAGCCTTCGGAAGCCGCGAGAACACGCTCCGGGCTGTGGAGAGATTAAGCAAATTATAGATTTTTAAGCCCGTGGCTTACGCCACGGGTTTTTCTTATATGAGATACGTTTTCTTAATGATGCTTGAGAACTTAGGCATCGCCCATAAAACGGTTTAATCCAATAAACCGCCGTAGGTATGAAAATTACGGGTAAAAATGCGATTTTGCCGATTCGCCCGTAGTTTTTTGGGGTGAGGCGGCGTGTGACTACGGGTAAAAATGCGATTTTGCCGATTCGCCCGTAGTTTTTTGGGGTGAGGCGGCGTGTGACTACGGTTAAAAAAGCGATTTTGCCGTTTTGCCCGTAGCTTTCGGGATTGAAGAGGTGTGTGACTACGGGTGAAGATGCGATTTTGCCGATTCGCCCGTAGTTTTTTTGGGTGAGGCGGCGTGTGACTACGGTTAAAAATGCGATTTTGTCGTTTCGCCCGTAATTTTCGGGAACAAAGCGTTTTGCGACTACGGGCGAAAATGCGGTTTTGCCGTTTTGCCCGTAGTTTTCGGGAGTGAAGAGGCGTGTGACTACGGGTGAAATTGCGATTCTGTCATTTAGCCCGTAATTTCGTTGAATCTTGCAACTTGATACCGGGGATTGAGCATCTGTCATGAAATTCAAAAAATAATTTAAAAATATATGCAACTTTTTGAAACCTTCCATTCTCTGTATAGATGTAACGAAGTATTAACTGACCGAATGGAGGTTACCAAAATGAGAAAGAACATATACGAAACATTACTTGCAACAGTCATCTGCACACTTACACTTGCGGGATGCGGACATAAAGCGGCACCTGCAGCACCGGCGGTAGAATATCCTGCAACACTTGAATCATACACGGCAGTATCCGCATCGGCATCCGCTGAAACATATGAAGCATCACCCGCCGAAGCATATGCAGCGTCCACCACGGCATCAGGTGATGAGAAGACAGAGGAGGATGCCGCAGAGACAGAAGAACATTTCGTAACAGATGAAGAGCTAATCAAAGCAGCCGGACTAAACGGGTCGGAGAGCATATCCCCTGCGGAAGTTACGAAGATGATACTTGATGTAGATGCTGTGGAAGACTTAAGCCAGCTTGCTTATTTCACATCTCTTGAAATGATAGATGCCCGCTCCGAGATGAATTTCGACGTAGATTGGGTTTCATATTGTCCGAATCTTAAGTGGCTTCGTCTTGAATATAAGAGTCTCAAGGATCTGACTCCCGTAACAAATCTTCAGAATCTTGAACATCTGTGTGTGGTCACATACGGTATCGAAGATCTTTCATTTGTAACCGGTATGGAGTCCCTGCGTGATCTTTATATAGAGTGTGATTCGGTATGCGATATGTCCGCAGTTACTGAAAACTCCAACCTTCAGTACATCACAGTCCTCACTGATACGGAAAACTTAGACTGCGGTACAGACTGGTCGCCTCTTACAAACCTCAGAGTCGTAGTTGTTGAGTGTGATTATATAGCAGACTATAACTTCGTAAAGACTATCCCCGTCAATCCCGTATACAATGTATCTGGGGAAGAAAGAGAGGAGCGTGAGACATTTCTTCATACGAACTACGCAGATCCTTCACTGGATCTTCGTGCCAACAAGTTCCGCTCACAATATGACTATGATGTGATCACCGATGATGTGTGTCTTACACATCTCGAATTCCATGAAGAACGCAGAAATATATCAGGTATTCCGGCAGGCAGGCTCACCGTGGATGATCCTATAGCAGCCGCAGTCATAGCAGAACTTTCTTCCGGACTTCCCGGAGGGATGCCCGACTATACCGCAGTTGACTGTCTTTCAACATGGAAAGATTACGAAGCATTATCCAAGCTCGGATTCTATATCAATTTTGAAACAGACCGCGATACGTATAAAGCCAACTATCAGTTCTTAAGGATCGGAAACCAGGTTTATAAACCCAATATCATGGGACTTATGTTTGAGACTCTGGGCAATCCGATCACTCCCATAAAATCCGCACCCGAATCAGCAGACGTAATCCACTCCAACGCGCCGGATACATTCAGGACAGGTGCCGTATGGTGTGACGGTATCACATATGGAATGGAAGTGCGCATAGCAGACATGATCAACCATGGAAAAGATTATACTTTTTACATAAACGATGAGCAGGTCAAGGATATCGATCAGACAGTTGAAAACTATATAGTTGATACCTACGGAACCACTCTTGAGATCAGGTACAGGGATAATACGTTTGTTAAGATTACTACGGATAAATATCAGAAAAACACATATCTCAAGGATGCCGTGATTGAAAAGCTCGAGATCAACAATCTGCCAGGCTTAACGGTCGAGCTTCCTCAGGGCAATGAGAACATACATCCCGTGACCATGGATTTTTATACAGGAGACATCTTCACTACACACTATCAGGCATATGAAAGTGATCCGGGTTATTCATACTCGATCAGACTCGCGCACGAAGGGCAGAATTACAATAATGCGTATGATGCGTATTTCGAGGGCGTTGAAGATGTGGAAGATGACTGTGATTACTGCAACGACGAAGGAATGGCATATTCTGTAAAGCGCATCACCATTTCAGGCGAATTTTGCAGAAACTATCCCGCAGGTGAACACTGATTTACGGATACTGCCTGTGACGGTCATAGGAACACGCTCCAAACTGTAGAGAGATTAAGCAAAAAATAACGGGGATTTGTGAAATCATACGATTGACGAGCCACTTTCATAAAGGTAAAATATAGCGGTGTTCATATATGGACACCGCCGTATTGTTTCACGATATGGCGAACCAATAATCTATCAACATGAGGAGATGAAAAAATGGGAAGAGTTTATAATTTTTCTGCCGGTCCTGCAGTTCTTCCGGAGAGCGTACTTAAAGAAGCTGCAGAGGAGATGCTTGATTACAAGGGAAGCGGCATGTCCGTTATGGAGATGAGCCACCGATCCAAGGTCTATGACGGCATCATCAAAGAAGCCGAGGCAGACTTACGTAAGCTCATGAACATACCCGATAACTATAAAGTGCTGTTCGTACAGGGCGGCGCAAGCCTTCTGTTCGCATCCGTTCCGATGAACCTGATGAAGAACAAGAAAGCCGGCTACATCCTGACAGGACAGTGGGCCAAGAAGGCATATCAGGAAGCCAAGATCTATGGTGAGGCAGTTGAACTTGCAAGCAGCGCCGATGAGACATTCTCATACATTCCCGACTGCTCCGATCTGCCGATCACCGATGACATGGATTATGTCTATATCTGCGAGAACAACACGATCTACGGAACCAAGTTCTGGACTCTGCCCAACACCAAGGGCAAGATCTTAGTCGCAGACCAGTCCTCATGTTTCTTATCAGAGCCTGTTGATGTGACCAAATACGGCTGCATCTACGCAGGTGTTCAGAAGAATGTCGGTCCTGCAGGCGTACAGATCGTTATCATCCGTGAAGATCTGATCTCTGATGATGTGCTTCCCGGTACACCTACCATGATGAAGTTCAAGACTCACGCAGACAACGATTCACTCTACAACACACCTCCCTGCTACGGCATCTACATCTGCGGCAAGGTGTTCAAGTGGATCCTTGACATGGGCGGACTTGAAGCCATGAAGGCACACAACGAGAAGAAGGCCAAGATCCTGTATGATTTTCTTGATTCCTCCAAGCTCTTCAAGGGTACTGTAAGAAAAGAGGACAGATCTTTAATGAACGTTCCTTTTGTAACAGGCAATGAGGAACTGGATGCGAAGTTCGTAAAGGAAGCTACAGAAGCCGGATTTGTCAACCTTAAGGGCCACAGAACCGTGGGCGGCATGAGAGCGTCCATCTATAATGCGATGCCGATCGAAGGTGTAGAGAAACTTGTTGAATTCATGAAGGCATTTGAGAGCGCCAATTCATGATCAAGCCTGAATGTGAACATATGAAACCGCCCGGCTCGGTTTACATAAAACGCTGGACATGACAGAAAGGAAAAAGAAATGTTTAAATATCACTGCTTAAACCCCATATCTCCCGTAGGAACCACACAGTTCGGGAGCAACTATGTCAAGACCGATGATGTTAATGAAGCAGCCGGGATCCTCGTAAGAAGCGCATCCATGCATGATATGGAGCTGCCCAAGTCACTCCTTTGCGTAGCGAGGGCAGGAGCCGGCGTTAACAATATTCCCCTGGATAAATGTGCGGAGGCCGGAGTTGTTGTATTCAATACTCCCGGAGCCAATGCCAATGCCGTTAAAGAGCTTGTGATCGCAGGCATGCTGCTTGCTGCACGTGATATCAAGGGCGGTATCGACTGGGTTCTTGATAATGCTTCGGATGCAGAAGTCGGCAAGAATGCCGAGAAGGCCAAAAAAGCTTTTGCAGGTACCGAACTCATGGGCAAAAAACTGGGCATCATAGGTCTTGGAGCCATCGGTATCAAAGTTGCCAATACGGCAAGACATTTCGGAATGGAAGTATACGGATACGATCCTTATATATCCGTTGATGCGGCATGGAACTTAAGCCGTGACGTCAAGCATGTGGTAAATGTCATGGACATCTATACCGAGTGCGATTACATCACGATCCATGTACCGCTTATGGATGCCACCAAGGGTATGATCAGCGCTGAAGCTGTTGCCAAGATGAAGAGTACGGCGGTACTTCTTAACTTTGCCAGAGATCTTCTTGTAGATGAGCAGGCAGTTGTCGATGCGCTTGCTGCAGGCAAACTTCGCAAGTATGTGTCCGACTTTGCCAATCCTACTACAGCCGGCAAACCCGGATGTCTGGTGCTTCCTCATCTCGGTGCATCTACCGAAGAAGCTGAAGATAACTGTGCTGAGATGGCTGTTAAGGAAATGATGGACTATCTTGAGAACGGTAATATAGTAAACAGCGTGAACTATCCCAAGTGTGATATGGGTGTATGCGAGCACGCAGGACGTATCGCAATACTCCACAAGAACATTTCAAATATGATCGGCCAGTTCACATCCGTATTCGGAAGTTCAAAAGTAAACATTCAGGATATGACCAATAAGTCCAAACAGGATGTGGCATATACGCTTATCGACGTATCCGATCCGGTATCTGATGACATACTGGACAAGATTGCGGCGATCGACGGAGTCTTCCGCGTACGTAAAGTAAAATAGAAGAATTATAAAAACCACCCCTTTCGGGGTGGTTATTTAATTGATAAAGTTAGCAATATCGGAGAAAGATTGCGGGGATTCGCCGAGGTCGTCCTGGAGTTTCTTCTCGGCAATTACGCCGGCCTCACTGGCGAGATCCATATACAGGATGAACATATCCTCAATCGACATACCCTCTTCGTCGGCAATCTGCTGCATGATGGGTTTGAGAGTTTCTAACTGGAAGCTTACCGGAGTCTTCTGCGGGTCGATATCCGCAAGTTTTTCTTCCGCATATGCATTTATTCTCTGAAGTATCTTTGCATTCTTTTCTGTCATAATTTCATTCCTCCCGAACCGATTCTATCAGATTTCACATATTAATTCTATAACGGTTTTTCCTTGTTTGACAAAGCCGATTAAGGGGGCGTACAATAACGTCAAACAGCCTGTTTACAGGCCTTGACGTTATTTTTTTTTGTGTCTTTTTCCGGAAATTTCTTACTTATAAAACGTTTAGGAGGATCTTCATGAACATCGACAGGACTATAAGAAGAATACTTGCGGGATTACTCAGTATAGCCATGATAACGGCAGCGGTACCTGAGACGGTTTTTGCTGCCAAAATGTATCCGGATGATGGCTTTATCACATCGGCAGGTGGTGATGATACAGGCCTTGATCTGTATATGGATGATGAGATAAATGAGGATATCATTTCGCAAGACAGCGGTGATTTGCTGACCGATGATATGCAGGAGCCTGATACGGATGACGGACTCGTTTTGGATACAGAAGATAATGATGATCTCAATCTCGATGAGGATTTATATGCCGATGATGATACATATGTTGAAGGTCTGCCGGATGAATACGAAGATACGGATGACCTGATCGTGAATGACTTAGAAGATGAACAGTATGTTACTCCTCTTGGCGGGATAAGCGGCGACAGACTCTCCGGAACGATCTATGCGTCTGAACTTTCCAATAAAGATTACTATCTGGATGGTGACACGACGATCATCCTTCGGGAAAATGATGATGTGACGATCAACAGGATATGGCTGGTAAGTGCAACGACTAGACATAATCTGACGATCGAAGGCAGTGATAAGGGAAAACTGACTGTCACGGGACAAATCAGTAATGGAAGCGGAAGCAATACATATGAGTCTAAAACGCTGAAGATCAATGGCGGTACTGTGGTATGCCACGATATAATGGCTCCGGATAAACTTGAGATCAACGGAGGAAAGATCACAACCGAATATATAAGGGTCGCCGATGATATTGAAATAAATGGCGGTTATATAGATATCAACCAGGAAGTGATCGATTATAATTCCCATATACCTGTCTGGGCAAAAAATGGGAATATCGATATCAAAGGCGGTGAACTTCATTGCAAATATTATTTTACAAGCGGCAATGCAGAATCTGCTGTCATGAGAGCAGCTGAGGCTATATCCATCTCTGGCGGCAAAACGTACATTGAAACAGACTGCAGTGACGGATTATTTGCAACTGAATATGAGATAGGAGGGTTTGATACATATTTAGAAATCAAAGTTACAGGGAACGGCAGCGCCTTCAGAGAAGGAAAGATCACTGTAGACAGCTTTAAGATGACTGACCCTGTCACTGAGAAAGAACTGCACTTAAGAGCTGATGGTAATCAGCTGCTTGATCCTGATGATCAGCCTGCCAAGAATGTTGCGATGCAAAAAATCCTTACATACGGGATAGAAACGGATAAAGCAGAGGGAATCGCATTTGCCGAGACAAGTTACGGGTATGCCGCACCGACCGCAACCATAACCGTTACCAACACCAAGACCGGTCCTGTTACTTTAAAAGGAATCAAACTGTCCAAAACGACTAAGTTTGAATCAAAAGATTTTACAGAAACAACGATCGATCCGGAGCAGACCTATACATTCACTATCAAGCCCAAAGAGTATGTGGCTGTGGGAACCTACAATGAAACACTGACAATTACGACCGACAGGCCTGATGTTACCGCAACGGTACCTTTATCCTATACCGTAAAGCCAGTCGTAAATAAATTACAGACTACGCCTGCATCACTGGACTTCGGCACCTATAAGCGTGCTTATGACGGCTCCTATACCGTTCCTGTTTCGGGGAAGAAGGCCACGATCAAAAATAATGGGACCGAAACGGTCACACTGGATAGGACGGTTGTGCATGCGGATTATGATGTGACCTATCCCGAAGATGTGGAACTTGCTGCAGGTGAGAGCGCGGAGCTTATGATCCGTCCGAAGGAAGATCTTGCTGCAGGAAACCACGATTCCGTATTCTTTGTAAAGACAACGGACGGCATCCAGACGGGTATAAAGATCAAACTGTCCGTTCAGAACATAAAATACAGCATAAGTGCAGATAAGACCAGACTGGACTTTGGCAGGATGAACGCGGGATATCAGAATGCTCCTGCTGAAAAGAGCATAAAGATAACCAATAAAGGAGAGGCCAATGTAACTCTTAATATACCTGAGGTTGAAAGCTATGATATCTCTCCTGCACCGGGCGATGTGCTGTTAGCACCCGGTAAAAGCCTCACTCTGACCATCCGTCCGCAAACGGATCTTAAAGCGGGTACTTACAGCAGAAAGCTTGAGATTACAACCCCGGAAGGTCCTTCTGCAGCTATAGATATTAATTTTGAAAAAGGGTATTACCTTTTAGGAACTGTCAATGCATCCGATCTGGTCGATAACGCATCCTATACACTGATCGGTGATACGACCATCAATATCGCGGCCGGAGATGAAAAGACTATCAAGAACATACTTGATGATGATGGTGATTATAACCTCACAATTCAGGGGAGTGATGCCGGTAAACTGAGTGTTTCCGATGAATATGGCATAGCACTATTTACTGATACAAATGTTACAGCTGAATATTATGGATATACGAACAAGTTTATAATAAAAGGAGGGACATTGGATTGTACGAGTGTAACATCCGGGGGTGATTTATATGTTCTCGGCGGAAGGATAAATTGTAATAGGATAGTATCAAACAGCGGAGATGTAGTCATAAGCGCAGGTTCTGTTTCAGCAACAAATTTTGTCACCGGTGCGGCTGTATATGGCCAAAATGTAATGATAACCGGAGGAAAACTGACATGTGAAGCCATTGCTCAAAGTATTACTTCTTCAGGTAACCTATATGGAACTATCAAAGGTGAAAAAAGCATCACCTTTAGTGGTGGCTATGTGACAGCCGAAAACAAATATGATGAATCTGATCAGGAATCCTATGCATTATCCGCACCTGAGATCACTTTCGGAGAAAATGCTTATGTCACTGCTGCCACAGCTAACGGCACGGAAGCTGTCTATCCGGGCAGTCTCACGATTGCAGATGGTTTGAAAGCAACTGACCTTGCGACAGGCGAAGCGGTATCCGTCGCTCCTGAAGGCAGTGAGAATGCAGGGCATCTGGTCAATACAAGCAATAATCGGGTTAAGAGTGTCCGGTTTGAGAAAAACGATATGACAACCGGCCTGACTTTAAGTACATCTGAAGTGGATTTCGGAACACTGAATAAAGGGTACGATGTGTCTCCGTCACAGACTATCCTGGTGACCAATACGGGAACGATGCCTGTATCTTTACCTTCAGTTACGTCTGATCCCAATCCTTCACATTTCGATGTGGGCTCATATTCGAATGATATCCTTCTTGCAGGAGAGACTGCATCATTTACTGTCAGTCCCAAATATGATCTTACCGAAGATCCTTATAGTGAGACGCTTTCCATTGATCTGACTGCCGTAGGCGGAGAGAAATACTCTTTTACAGCCGGGGTAATCATTAAATCCCCTGTTATATCAATCGCTGCCAGTTCCGGAACTGTTGATTTTGGCACATTCCCGAGGGGATATACGGTAGACGGTGAGCCCGGACAGACCATTATGTTCACCAATACGGGAGAAGTACCCGTAGAATTTGACTCTGTGAATGATCCGGAGCATTTTGTTTTAAGTGTCCTTACTGGAGTCAGTCTTGCTCCCGGAGAGAGTATGACTGCAACTGTTTCGATTGATCCTGAGGTTTATGATGAAGAAGCGGCCGGACATATAAGTGACAGAGTAGGTTTCCGTTTTAAATATGTATTTAAAAACGGATCTTCAACCATAAATAGATTTGTATATCTCGAATACAGTACCGTTGCCCCCGGCACAGACGGCATATGGATAGAGCCGATACCTGACCAGACGTATAACGGAACCGCGCTTAAGCCTGCAGTCAACGTATATTACATGGGCATGAAGCTTAATGCCAAAGACTATACTGTAAGCTACAAGAACAATACCAATGCATATACTTTTGCTCAGAATGACGCCGGTTTTACCGCATCCGGTGCACCTGCCGTGACGGTCAAGGGCAAGGGCAATTACGCGGGAACGGCAACAGCATATTTTGTCATCAATCCGCTTGATATATACAATGCCACGGCTCCTGATATGCTGATGAACTATAACGGCAGTAAAGCACAGTTAGGCAAGACCAAGGTCACATATCTGTTAAACGGTAAGACAGTAACTCTTAAGGAGAACAAAGACTTTAAGTATGTATGGGAGACAGATGGTGAGGGCAATGTAAAAGATTATAAGACTCCGGGAACCTATACGACCGGGATAGAAGGCATGGGCAACTATGCTCATATTGATTCTCATAGTGCAACACCAAAGACATATAAACAGACCATAATATCAGCCGATCAGGTTCTGATGTCAGCAGTGAGTATGCCGTCTGTCCCTGAGCAGAAGTATTCCGGAAGCAGCATAGTATTAAAAACGAATGATGATCCGGCAGGAGAGCGTGAGGCCTATGCTCTGGCAAAGAACGGCGCTGAATATGAATTCATATTAAAAGATCCAAAGACCAAACAGCCGCTTGTATGCGGATTGGATTATACTCTGTCATATGAGAATAACAAAGCTACAGGAATCGCAACAGTGACAGTGACCGGCAAAGGCAATGAGGGCAATGATGCTCCCGGAGCGAAGCAGTACTTCGGTACACGTACGCTGACGTTTAAGATCAATGGTACCAAGCTTTCCTCACTTGGTACGGAGGGGTTTGTCAAGGAATTCCCTTATAACGGATTTAAGCGTCCGCAGCCCATGAGATTTTATTATACGACGGGCAAGGGCAAGACTGCAGTCAAGCATTATCTGACAGAAGGAATTGATTACACAGCAACGTATTTAAACAATGTCGAGATAGGAACCGCGACCGTCACCTATACGGGTATAGATCCCTATATCGGAACTGTTGTAAAGACCTATAAGATCAAAGGAATCGAGATGAAGAGTCTCACCATTCCATCGTCTTTTGCGGCTACGACAGGATCGTTTGTTACAGAGGGATATGATGAGGTGGCATATACCGCGGTGGAATGCTATAACGCAAAATCCAATTCGTTCATATATACCGGACTTCCTTATGAAGTTGCAGGAAAACCGGAAGCGGACAGCGCGGCATCGAATAACGGCATCCAGGTCAGACTCTATGACAAGAAGACAAACACATACACGTATTACACCAATGGTGTTGACTACTATGTGACATATGAGAAGAATGTGAATCCGGGAACTGCTACGGTTATCTTTACGGGTAAAGGAAAACTTACAGGCAGCGTCAAGAAGACGTTTAAGATAGCAGCTTATAACATAAAAGACGATGTCGGGGACAGACTGTTTATCTATGGTATTAACAATTCATATACATACAATAAGGGTGGAGTAAAGCCTAAGCCCGTGGTATCGTATTCATTCCAGGATGAGAGTTCTCTTTTGGAAGAGGGCACAGATTATACGCTCAAGTGGAGTAACAATAACGCTATAACCGGTCCCGCGACCAAAAATAAGCCTACCGTCTCTGTCACGGGTAAGGGGCTGTTTACCGGTACGTATACAAAGAACTTTGCTGTCACAGGTAATGTGATAAGCGAAGCAACCGTAAACGCGACAATGACCGATGTGATATATCAGGAGAAGGCAGGTATATGCAAGACTACACTTACCCTGACAGATAAGGTCACGGGAGTTAAACTTGCGCCCGGTACAGATTACGATAAGAATCTGATCTATAGGTACGCTGCGAATACTGACGTTAGGACCAGAGAAAAAGTCGGAAACAAATATGTTATCAGTGCGCCTGATGATACAACTCCTCGTGCGGCCGGTGAAGAAGTGGATCAGGCAGTTGATGTAATACCTGTCGGCACTTGGATAGATGTATGGGTAACTCCTTTGGCCAAGGGGAAATACAATGCTTCGAATGCGAAGACAAAGGTTGGCTCATTCCGATTCATCGATGCCAAAAATGACATATCCAAGATGAACATCGTGATCAATCCGCAGATATACGATGGCACTAATAAGAAGGATGAACTGGGCGATGATGACTTTGTATTCCTGAACGGAAAGACTGTGATCGAGCCTGCACCCGGGCTTGGTACGGCTTACCGTATCGAAGAAGTGGCGGGATCGGATTATACCAACAAAGGTACTCACAAGGTTAAACTGGTCGGCATCACGGAAAACGGATACACAGGCAGCAAGATTGTATCGTTTACGATAAATGCGCGAACTATGGACTATACGATCTTCTATGTTGCAAACTTTGAAGCTTTGGCAAAATTGCTTTTCGCTAAGTATCCTGTAGAAGGTCATGACGTAAACACCGATGAAGGTCTTGAGTGGTATCTTGATAATTACCAACTTGTAGGAACGCCCTTTTCATCCGTGACTACCAGGGGAGGAAAACTGGCCAAGTATACTTTCACGATCCAGAAACTTAATGATGCCGGTAAATGGGTTAAGGATACAAGTCTTCAGGGCAAGATCGCACTTGACGGATGGACCCAAAATCCTGATGGTAGCGGCACTTCATACGCCAACCAGGGACCTTTCAGCCCGTCATGGTTTGAGAGGTTCATCTACGGAGATGATCACACGCTGTATGCGAAGTGGACGGTGAAATAACTTACGCGACAATCTTAAGCGGAACGGACGCACATATCCGTTCCGCTCTTTTTGTGTAAACAGCGCGTATGTGGTAAAATAATTGAGGTGCAAGCAAACTATGCTTGGCCATATTTCAAGGAGGAACCATGGCTGATATAAGACCATTCAGGGCATTTCGCCCAAGACCGGATATTGTTTCACAGGTTGCATCCCTTCCCTACGACGTATACAGCAGGCAGGAAGCTTACGAACTGACCCGCGGTGATGACATCAGTTTCCTGCGAATAGACAGACCCGAGACACAGTTTGAGCCTGATCATGACATGTATGCGGATGACGTCTACGGATGTGCGAGGGATATGCTGCGTACACAGATGAGCGACGGGACATTTGTTCATGAAGAAAGCCCTGCATATTATATCTATTCACAGACATTTAAAGGGCGCACGCAGACAGGTATAGTTGCTGTCAGCTCCGTTCAGGATTATCTCGACTGCGTTATCAAGAAGCACGAGAACACGAGAGCCGATAAAGAAGCCGACAGGATCAGGCACGTTGATACCTGTAACGCGCAGACAGGCCCCATATTCCTTGCGTACAGACAGCACGAATCCATCGAGACGGTGATAAACCGTGTGATGGAAAGCGCGCCGTTATATGACTTTACAAAATATGATACAGTTCAGCGCGTATGGGCGATTACGGACAGCGCGGATGTAAATGCGATCAGATCCTCTTTTGCACAGATGGACAGCATTTATATTGCAGACGGACACCACAGATGCGCATCAGCAGTGAGAGTCGCGCTTAACAGAAGACGGAATCCTGAGGCTGCCGAGAATACCGAAGCAGAGTTTTTCCTGTCGGTTCTGTTCCCTGATAATGAACTGATGATCATGGATTACAACAGGGTGATCAGGGATTTAAACGGTCTGACTTCTGAGGAGTTTCTTGATAAGGTCGGACAGGTATATAAGGTTGAGCCTGCAGAGGGAAGAGCCAATCCTTCACATAAGGGTGAGTGCGGACTTTACATTGACGGTAAATGGTACCGCTTAAACTATGACCAGTCGCTGCTTACGGGCGATCCGGTTGCGGATCTTGATGTGGCTGTGCTGCAGGATAAGATTTTGGGACCTGTGCTTGGAATAGAGGATCCCAAGACTGATAAGCGTATCGATTTTGTCGGAGGCATACGAGGCATAGACGAACTTGAGAGAAGATGCAGCGCTGACTGCGTATGCGCCTTCTGCATGTATCCGACTGATATACATGAGCTTTTTGCGGTGGCGGATGCGGGACTTCTCATGCCGCCCAAATCAACCTGGTTTGAGCCGAAACTGTTGAGCGGATTATTCATACACGACCTGGAGGAAAAGCATGAATAACAGAATGTACAAACTCATGAACTGGCCTGCGATAGAAGCAGTGGTATATGCTGAATCAGATACTCCTTCTGCTGTACTCGGACCTCATGCAAGCGGTAATTCCACACTATATCAGGTGTATGTACCGGATGCCGTGGAGGTCAGGCTTCAGGTTCCCAACGAGGACAAGGCCATCAAGATGGAGCGTGTCGATGAGGCCGGTTTCTTTGCTCTTTTGAAAAGCGGGAAAGCG
>JAEEGL011074945.1_pt1 | contig 18601 bp, 10 predicted proteins | sample 9134231 | NCBI WGS metagenome assembly JAEEGL01 (sample SAMN16246548, study PRJNA631951) | gut metagenome | biome: gut microbiome; feature: rumen; material: fiber-attached | host: Bos | place: Iran: Karaj | collected 2018-10 | reverse complement strand
CTGACAGCAGGACCTTCACCATCTTCTTCCATTGGATTAGGAATCGAGCCTTCAACAAATATGCTGAAACCTCGATTTTTAGTAGATTTCTTTTTGTTTCCGCCATGAGAAATATATTCAAGAACATCAAGCTTTTTAATCTTTTGCTTATTTAAGAAATAGACTGCATAAGATTCATCTTCATCGAAAATAGCAACTAATAAATCGCCACCATCAGCATCAGATCTGCCAGCAGCTTGAACATTCAGCATCATTCGTTCAAGAACACGTTGAAAACCTGGAGTAGGTTGAGGAACGGTCGATGAGCTTGAATCAATCAATGGAACTTCTTCCTTCAGATATTTCTTTAGGTCTGTTTCAAGCTTTTTTATATTACAACCACAGGCTTCAAGAATCTGTGAACCATATTCATCGTGAATCAAACCATAGAGCAAATGTTCAACAGTGATAAACTCACAGTTTGCATTCGAGGCTTCTTCTATAACAGCTTGAATAATTATTGCCAAATCTTGACTAATCATCTCTTATTCTTTCTCCATTTCGCACTTTAACGGGAAACCACGGCTGCGAGCAGCTGAATGAACTTGTGAAATCTTAGCTTCTGCAATTTCTTTAGTGTAGATTCCTGCAAGTCCACGACCGTGATTATGAATGTTAAGCATAATCGAAGTAGCTGCTAGTGTAGAATGTCCGAAAACTTTTTTTAAGACATCTACAACAAACTCCATAGTTGTGTAATCGTCATTCAACATCAAAACCTTGTATTTAGAAGGTTTCTTAATATCTTGTCTTGTTATTTCTAGTAACTCTGAATCATTTTCATAAGACGTTTTAGCCATTATTTTCCCCCTCTGATTGCATTTAATTCATCTGAGGTTTGCTGACTTTCAGCATTCAGGTTTTCCCATGCTTGCATTGCTTCATCTAATCTAGCATTCAGCGCTGAATGTTGCTGAGCAACTTCTGCTATTTTTGCTGGTGACCAGCCTTCTGGAGGTGCCGCAAGCTGACCTTCAACTTCGCTTATACTGCTTTCCAGCTCAGAAATTTCATTTTCTTTTGCTTCAATATCTTTTTTCAATCTTTGAATTTTATTGGAAAGCTGTTTTTGAAGTTTGGCAGATTCTCTTGCCTGTTGCTTGGCGTCAGTGATTTTATTCGTTTCAATAGTATCAGAATTCTTTTGATTTTCTATAGAACTTTGTTCATCTGCCAGTCTGCGTTCTTTTGCCCACATATACTGGCTATAATTCCCATCATATAAAACAGATTTTCCATTTTCCAAGCTAAGCACTCTTGTTGCTAGTGAATCAAGGAAAAATCTATCGTGAGAAACAATTATAACAGTTCCTGGAAAATCATCTAGAGCATTAAGCAAAGCTTCTCTGCTACTGATATCAAGATGGTTGGTAGGTTCGTCTAATACTAGCAGATTACAGGGCCTAAGCATCATTCGAGCCAGTCCTAAGCGGCTTTTTTCACCACCAGAAAGTACTCGAACCATTTTTTTCACGCTGTCGCCTGAAAAAAGAAATGCGCCAAGTATGTTTCTAACTTCTGGAACTGCATCAAAAGGTGCATCTCTAAGCATTCTATCTTCTACTGTTTCTTCGCCTTCAAAGCTGATTTCTTCATCTTGGGCAAAATAACCTAAATGAGTTCTATAGCCTGTTTCGAGTCTACCGCCCCAAAGATTGTCTTCGCCGACGAGTATTCTAACGAGAGTTGTCTTGCCAGCACCATTTTCGCCGATGATAGCAACTCTGTCGCCGCGATTAATTACAAAAGAAACATCTTTCAAAACCTGATGATTACCAAAAGACTTAGTAACGTGCTCACCACGCAATACTACTTCTCCACTGGGTTCACATTCAGGAAATCTGAAACTTAGTTTTGGAGTAGAGCGAATCTGAGCTATTTCCGTCATTTTTGCCAGCATTTTGACACGGCTTTGAACTTGAGCTGCCTTAGTGGCTTTATATCTGAAACGTTCCACAAAACGTTCTATTCGTTTTCGTTCTTTATCCTGGCGTTCCTGTGCAGCAGCAGCTTCTGCTGCCCAGTTTTCTCTGGCTTCTAAGAATTGGGAGTAATTTCCTTTAAAATTTCTAGAACCTTCAGGCATAATCGCAACTACCGAAGTGGCCAATTCATCAAGAAAGTATCTGTCGTGGGATACAACAAGAATTCCACCTTGATAATTACTTAAGTAATCTTCAAGAAAAGAAATAGATGCTATATCAAGATAATTTGTAGGTTCGTCTAAAAGCAAATAATCTGGTTCTCTAAGCAATAACCTTGCAAAATAGGCTCTCATCTGCCAGCCGCCGGAAAAATTCTTCAAGGGTTCATGGAATCTATCTTCTGCGAAACCAAAACCTTTTAATAGCCTTATAGTTTTTGCTTGCCAGGTATAGCCACCGGATTTTTCATAATCTGCAATAAGCTTTTCATACTCATCATGAACCTTCTCATCAAGGCTGCCTTCAGCCATCTTCGCTTCTAAGGCTTCAATTCTTTCCTTAATGTGTTTAAGGTTGTCAAATGCTTGAGTAGCTAATTCCCAAAGAGTTAGAGTTTCTTTTTCTGTTTCCCAGTTAGAGTTGTCAGACAAAAATATTTCTTGAGGAAGATAACCAATTTTACAGTCCTTAGGGGAAGTAACACTGCCAGTATCAGACTGTTCTTCGCCTAGAATAATTCTCATCATGGTTGATTTGCCGGAACCGTTGTTTCCGACTAAAGCAACACATTCGCCGGGGTCAACAGAAAATGTAACTCCGGAGAAAAGCGTTCTAACGCTGAAAGACTTGCTTAAATTGTTTATTTGCAGTGACATAATAGCAGCGGCATTTTAGCATTATTGTGCTTTCTTTGCAAGTTTCACGGTTATAACGAATGAAGTAATCGGACAGTCGCTTGCTCGACCTTATTTTCCTCCGCGGTCTCTGTGAATATCTGCCTTCGAATAATCCTAGAGGGAACGAGCCTTGTGCGGAGAATAGAGCTCTCGCGTCTACTGTCCGCTCTCTCACCATGCCAAGCTTCGCTTGGCTATCTACTCTGTGTAGCTAGCACATTGTCATAAACGTATAGCTTTCAGGGCTTAAAGCTCATACGCCATACTTTTTATGACAAATGTGTGGACTTCTCTCTAAAAGACCCCCTTTCTCAAAGGGGGATGTCTACGAAGTAGACTGGGGGATTTTGGTTAATTTTGCTAAGCAATAGAAAACAGAGTCCGAGGACTTGTATTGAACAAAAAGAATTCCCTTATCTCAGCTCTCTAATTTTATATGTACTTGCTGAATTTAACAGTTGTACCGAAACCTGGTTTGGATTCCATTTCAAATTCATCTGTTAAAAGTTTTATTAATCCTAAACCTCTGCCTCTAGTAGACTTAATACTTCTTAAATCATCAGGAACAGCGACTTTATTCATGTCAAAACCGCGCCCACCATCTTTAATTGATACTTCTAGCTTGTCTTCATAGATTAAAAATTTGATTTCAAGCTCTGTTTCTGTTTTCCCTTCAGCCCCGTGTTCTATAGCATTAACATAGGCTTCATCTACGACCAAAGCTAAATCAAAAACCTGTTCGTCATCAAAGCCCATTCGACGAGCTATTTCCTCAGTTTTTTTACGAACTGAATCAAAATAGCGCGTAGAAAAAAGGTTCATAACGATTTCTTCTGGAACCTTTTCGACTATCATGACAGCCCTCTCTTTATTTTTTATTAACCATAATTCTAATATAACACAAAAATGAGATTTAAGACATAAGTTAGAAGATATAAGATATAAGATATAAGATAGAAGAAGGGAGAAGGGAAGTCTACACATTTGTCATAAACGTATAGCTTACAGGGCTAAAGCCCATACGCTATACTTTTTATGACAAATGTGTAGACTTCTTTAGAGAGTGATAAAGCCTTGGGTTCTCGTGGATAGTGGGACGATTGCTTCGCAATCACCCCAGCGACTCGCTCACATCCTGTGGCTCGCTTGCACGCCGCCATCCTTGCGGCAGTCCTCAAGTAGGGGCTTTAGGACAACACTTCCAACAAAACTATTCTTTCAGACTTTAAACTAATATTTTGGTATAAAAAAAGACACAAGATTAAGGATATTTCTTTCTTTAATCTTATGTCTTTAATCTTTTATCTTACAAATCAGTATCTATAATTTTCAGACTTGTATGGACCATCGACCTTTACGCCGATGTAATCAGCCTGAGCTGGAGTGAGTTTTGTGAGTTTAACACCAATCTTTGCAAGGTGCAGTCTTGCAACTTCTTCGTCTAATTCTTTCGGAAGAATGTAAACATTTACATCAAGCTTGTTCTGCCAAATATGAAGCTGAGCAAGAGTCTGATTAGTGAAAGAGTTGCTCATTACAAAAGAAGCGTGACCAGTAGCACAACCAAGGTTTACAAGACGACCTTCAGCAAGTATATAAATACAGTGACCATCAGGATAAGTCCACTTGTCATACTGAGGCTTAATGTTAGTGCGAACGATTCCAGGCCATGTAGTGATTCTTGACATCTGGATTTCGTTATCGAAGTGACCAATGTTACATACTATAGCTTGGTCTTTCATCTTGGCACAGTGTTCTGCTGTGATGATGTCACGGTTACCAGTAGTAGTAACGTAGATATCAGCAGTTCCAAGAGTATCTTCAACAGTCTTAACTTCAAAACCAGCCATAGCAGCCTGTAAAGCACAGATTGGGTCGATTTCGGTAACGATTACACGAGCACCGAAACCTCTCATACTTGCAGCACAGCCCTTACCAACATCGCCGTAACCGCAAACACAGACAACCTTACCAGCTATCATAACGTCTGTAGCACGTTTGATACCGTCAGCTAAGCTTTCGCGGCAGCCGTAAAGGTTATCGAATTTAGATTTAGTTACAGAATCGTTAACGTTAATTGCTGGGAACAAAAGTTCTTTGTTTTCGAGCATCTTATAAAGTCTGTGGACACCTGTAGTGGTTTCTTCGCTGACACCTTTTACGTGTTTAGCAATTTCTGTCCATTTGTTAGGATTTTCTTTAATGCTCTTCTTCAAGAACTTGATGAGTTCTGCTTCATCTTCGCCTTCTGGCTTCTTATCAAGAATGCTTGGGTCTTTTTCTGCTGCAACGCCCATATGAATCATGAGGGTAGCATCGCCACCATCGTCTACGATCATGTCTGGACCTTTTCCATCTGGCCAAGTCAATGCCTGATTAGTGCACCACCAGTATTCTTCAAGGCTTTCACCCTTCCAGGCAAATACGGCAACACCAGCTTTAGCAATAGCTGCGGCTGCGGTATCCTGAGTAGAGAAAATATTGCAACTGCACCATCTTACTTCGGCACCAAGAGCTACTAGTGTTTCAATCAAACAGGCAGTCTGAACTGTCATGTGGAGAGAACCCATAATGCGGGCGCCTTTTAAAGGCTTGGTTTCACCATATTTTTCACGAAGTGCCATCAAACCAGGCATTTCATGTTCTGAAATTTCTATTTCTTTTCTGCCGAGAACGGCAAGTTCCATATCTTTTACTTTGTAAGGCAGTCTAGCCATTTTTATCTCCTTTTATTCGAGGTTAGGGAGTGGAGCATCTTTTTTGAAGTTGTCACGAAGTGACTGAAGGGGCTGCTCACAAAGTGAGCGATCGAGAAAGAACTCCTCATTCCTAATTATTTTACCGCCGTTATTTTATCATAAGGAAAGCAAAAGTCAAATTTTAGAAAAATTAGTAAAGAATAACTGAATAAATGCAAACTTTGTACATAATATTAAATTCTAGTGATTGTTTAAGAGTTTTAAAGCTTCTCTTTCCGTTAAAGGGAATATAGTATTTTCTGGAAATATCTTTGATTCAACTTTTTCAAATTCAAATCTTGTAACAAAATAATTAAAATTAAAAAAGCCTTTTTTTATTTTTATTTTAAAAATATCACCTTCGTTAAAGATTTTATACATTGTTTCGTCTGTTTCAAATCTGATTTTGTTATGCTTGCTAAGCCAAGAACTTATTTCAAAAAAATAATGTATAGATTCTGTTGGACCTTTATAGCTAGAGCCAGCCATTGCTTCGCCATGATAATCTTTCTTTAATAATTTAACAAAATAAATTTGAGTTTCGTTGGAGTCTAGTTTCACATTTAGAATTTTGATTAAACCAACATTAAATAATATAAGGAACAATAAAAAGAATATTTCAATAATAGAAAGCGTTATTGTACTTGTATCTAGAAAGGAGTAATTTCCCAAATAATAAACTAAATAGATTATAAAAATTTCAAAAATAAAGAATATAAATGACTTTAAAAAAATACTTATTGAGTATTCTTTTAAAATGTCTTCGCCAGAGCAAAGGAAAACAAAAATTGAAATAAAAATAAAAAGAACAACGCAGCCTAATAGTATTTCCAATTATTTTCTCTCTTATAACTTATAATTAATAATTAATTATAAACGATTTATTAAAATCTAACTTTCTTCGCATAAAAAATCAGCCCAAGCCATTGGTAGATAGTCGGCTACGTCTGAAATAGTCATTCCACATTCTGTGTAAACATTTTTTGCTAGTAATCCTGCCTGAGAATGCAAATAAACTCCCAAAACGGCAGCAGAAAGATTATCTTTACATTGTTTGGAAGCAACAAGACCAGCTATTAATCCTGCTAGCAAATCACCACTTCCACCTTTCGCCAAACCGCTGTTGGGCTGATAACAAACATAATCTGCTTCTGAATCTGTTACTATAGTCAGAGCCGATTTCTGTACAATAACAGTTTTGTGCAGTTCAGCAAATTCTTTAGAAAGTTTCAAACGATTTTGTAGTTCTAAATCTAAGAAAGACTGCCTTAATAGTCTTGTAAATTCACCTACATGAGGAGTAATAATAGTTTTTGCTTTGCTATTATCTAAGATGGAATAAGCTTCATATTCTGAAATAAGATTAAGCGCATCAGCATCAAGAATTAAAGTTGTAGTGCAGGCTTGAGAAATATTTGTTAAGGCTTCAAGTCTGGTTTGGCTTTTTCCCCAGCCACAGCCAACTAAAATAGCATCATAGCTACTGCATAATCCGACTGCTTGAGATAGAGAAAAAGAAAAACCTCCATTTTGAGAAGGGAAGTAACGAAGAATGATTTCAGGGGATAGAGAATAAGATAAGGTACCTTTCAAACAATCGGGCAGGGCTAAGGTTACTATTCCTACTCCAGAACGCAATGCACCGTTTGCAGCCATTATTCCGGCGCCAGGGTATTCTTCCGAACCGGCTATTATTAAAACTTTCCCAAAATTGCCTTTGTGACCGCCAGCTTTTCTAGTGCGATAATTAGCAAAACATATTGATTTATTAATTTCAGATGATTTTGTCATTCTTCTTCCCTTTTTTATATTCTCTTCTTTTATTATTAACACATTGACAGAAAATAAAAAACAATTTCTTTTAAAGATAATCTTTTGTGTAAAGCATTATAAAATGAATTGACATTATTCTAGGGTTATCGGATAATACTTATATGAGTAATGAAAACAGCATAAAAGATTTACCGCAAAATCTAGAGTTAAATGATTGGTTAAGACTCTCATTAACTTCACAAAATGAGATTTCCAGGCAGATTGCTTTGGAAGAAATGATTACCAATGGTTTTAGCCCTGAATTTAATGATTCTTTAAAAGATATTGCAGAAAAAGACTCATCACAGATTTGTCGCTCTCAAGCTCAATGGTTATTAAAGCTTACTGATGCAAAATCTTCTCTTAAATCCATTATAAAAAAACTTGATATAACACCAGCTTATATTAAGCTTCAAATAACAAAAGGCGAATTCCCTTTAATTAGCTTAATTGGTCAGATGCTTAGAAAATCACCCAAAGATGAGATTTTGAATCAATGGCGTGAAGTATTAATGACTGAAAATGATCCTCGCTTATTAGGATTAGGACTAGAAATATTAACTAAATTCGGGGAACAAAAAGATTCTGTTCTTGTTTTAAAACATATTCAAACTCAGAATCCACAATTACTATGTGCGGTATTTTCTTTTTTGGCTCAAAAAGACCAGCCTACATTTAAAAAATATATCAGATTAGGTTTGAGCAGTAAAAATGCAACTGTAATTATGCATTCTGTTCACTTGCTTAGAACTATAGACGAAATAGAAGCTATTAAATATCTGAGTGTTCTAATTCTCAATCAGAACTGTCTTGTAAGACAAAAAGCTCTTAGAGAATTAATGCTGGTTAAATTTGAAAAAGTTGAAAATCTTTTTTGGCAATATATTGGTAAAGAAGATCAGGCATTTCTCTTAGTAAAAGCTGGCTTGTTAGCAACTTTTAATCCAGCTCCACATTTTCCATTTAAAATATATGATATTATGACCACTTCAATAGGGGTCAAAAAACATATATTACAGCTCATTCTATCAGAAACAATAAAAACTACAAATATTGCCGGTGTTCTAAAAGACAAAGATATAAATACTTATTTAAATGAAATAAAAAATTATATTACCAACAAGAAAAAAGAACAAACTTTAAGGCTTATTATTTCAAATCTTAAAGCTAAAGAAGTTGGAATTAGAGCTGATGCTGTTGAACAATTATCTAAATATATTTCTCATCCTCAGATTCGAGCACTTCTTGAAAATCAATTAAAGATAGAAACAGATGAAGGAATCAAATCTTATCTGTCATCTCTCTTTGAAGATGCTACTGATGAAGAAATAAAAGTTCAAAAAGCCATTGAACAAAAAACAAGTGAAACTCCAGTAACACCGGAAACTCCACCCACATTACCTTCGTTAGATTCAGTAGCAACAGAAAAGGTTGAAGAAAAAACCGATGAAGCTAAAAAAGTTTCTTTAACTTCTTTCCCAGACCAAGATGAATTTTTAAAATTATCTGCAAAAGAACAACGTTCTTGGTTAAAGAAAATAAATTGTATAGAAAATTACCCAATCTGTAAAAATACATTGCTGGCCGTTGTTGATTCTGATGCAAAGAAAACGGTTGTTCTTGAAGCTCTTAAAATTATTGGTGAATATGGTAATGCCAATGATGCAAAAAAGATTTATCATTTAACAAAATCTCAAGATAACTCTATAGTCGCTCAAACTATTAAGAGTGTTGGAACAATAGACTTAGACCGAATATTACCAGAACTTAATAAATTCTTGGCTCATGAAGATCCTAGAATTAAATCTGCTGCCTTTGGGGTTTATGCTATTGCAGATAAAGATGATGCCGTACAATATGTATCCACTTTACTGAAAAATCCAACAGATTCAGTAAGACGTCTCGGTTTGTCTCTTATTCCACAGTTAGACTATCCGTCAGCAGAACCTTTGCTTTGGTGGATGCTTGCTCATGAAACCAACGTAGAATTGCAAGACCAGGTTGGTTATATGGTTGCTGCTAACCCAACAAGAGATGGCATTATTAAAATGTTTGTATTCTGCCATGACAAGAATGGTGAAATAAAAGAGGGCTTTGCTGAAATGTGGAGTGCCACTCTTATATCTGCAGAAAGCACATTAGGTATGAGACAGCACGATATCGAAGAAAGCTGTTGGGTTGCCATAGTATCTGAACAAAAAGCAGAACAAGAACAAGAAAAGTCGGATTATAAGTTTAACTCTGTTGTTGGTGAAAAAGACGATATTGAAGCTGAAATAGACCCCAAATCTATTTCAAGAGTAGATGATAATCTTGTTGAAAAATTACTTATCCATATTTATGAAAATAAAGTAAAATATATTGGCGGTGTTTGTGTATTCTGTGCTTTATTTTTGTTTCTGTATTTAAATTCAGATAGTGGAAGCAACAATTCTAAGCCTCTTACTCGTAAAAACAAAGATGTTGTAGTTTCTGAAACCAGTTTTGTTGCTGATGAAGAAATACCTGAAATAAAATCCCAGATTGGGACAAAAGATTGGGTGGAAGGTATAAGAAGTAGTGCTGGTGCAATATTAAATAGCCCAAGCTATGCAAGAACTATAGCTAATGCAGAAAAAGAGCAAGAAGATTTTAGAAAAGAAATGGAAAAAGCTGAAAAGGAATACTTCGAAAAATTAGCAAATGACAGCAGTGCAACTCCAGAAGATAGAAACTGGGCACAAGCAAATCTTAATGAAAACTATATGCAAGCAATGAAAGATTATAAATCTGGAAATTACAGAGATGCACTTATTTCATTAGAAAAAGCAGCAAATGATCCAAATTTGAATTCTTATTCAAAGGTTGAAATAATGCAAAAGCTGGCAGAGTTGTATGGAAATAACAAAGACAAAGAAAACTGGAACAAATGGATGGATAGAATGTTCAAAGAAATGTTGAAATGCCCAGAATATGCTACACTTAAAGCAATGGATGAACAAATGGGTGGTCCATTTTCTAATTTTACTACAAATGTAGGAAAAGTCGAAGAATTAAGCAAAGCAATGAAGGATAATCCAAAAATTCTGGACAGCGTTTATGAAGGGTTAAAAAAGTCTGGGTTAAGCGACGAAGAAGCTAATGAAACGAAAAATTCAATAGCTAACTTTAAGTATCCTTATGATGATGAAGAATTTAATCATTCTTCGGGATTCTAGTTTTAAAATCTATCCGAGGCTGATTATAAAAGTTTAAATTTCTATTTTCAAAGCATCCATTCGCTGTTGGGCTATAGAAATATCTAATTTAGCAAATTTTTCAGGTAAAAATCTTTTGTCTGTACATTCTACGACTGCAGCTAAATCCATATATTCAAGTCTGGCAGAATGAGCCATTGGTCTGTATGATTCCATAGCTTGCTTTATAAAATGACCTATAGGCTGTTTTTCTGCATCATCTTCCTGAAGCTCATACATTCTTGAAGCCATAATTAATATGCCTTCCATTTCGTTTCCGCCAATATCTGAGTTATCTGGGAAGTCAGGAATATCGCTTTCTGCTAATTCAACTTTGTTTTTGCGAGCTAAAGCTTTGAACATATCTTTTTTGTCTTCTTGAGTCTGAGGTGCAAACAAAGGAATATGAACATCTAATCTGCCCACACGTTTAAGGTCAACTTCTAATAGATCGGGGCGAGATGTAGCAAATATCCAGAATATTCTGCCTCTATTGCGAGTATCAGCCATTTCTCGAGCTAACATAGCGTAGATTCTACCGTTAACTCCTGAATCTCCACCATTGCCATCGCGTTTGCCTGCAACCTGGTCAGCTTCATCTATAAAAACGATAACCTGACCCATGGCATGTAAAATTTTAAATATAGCTTCAAGATTGCCTTCAGTAGCTCCAACCCACTTATCTCTGAAATTCTTTAATTCTACGCATGGAACTCCACATTCGCCAGCAAAGCATTCAACCAAATAAGTTTTACCGGTTCCTATACGGCCTGTAATAAGGTAACCCATAGGTAAAGCCTTGGTTTTGCCTCTTTTCATCAAAGAAGCATCTTGTCTCATCCAGCTTTTTGCTTCTCGGTGTGCAGCTACATCGTCTAAGGTTCTTTTGGATTCAACGAATGTAATACGACCTGCCGCAGATTTTTCTATCATTTCCTTCTTTACATCTCTAAGGAAATCCATACTCAGTGGCTTACGGTTTTTAACAGCTCTATCAATAAGGTTTTGTATGTTTATAAAAGAAAGCCCTTCTAATTTCTGAGCTAGAGAGGTTTTATTAATTTCACAAATTTCATCAAAATTGCTTATAGACGAAGTTATAGATTCGACAAAATCTAATACTTCTTTTGAATTAGGCAAGCCCACATTGATTTTGGCTAGGCGTGGGTTTTCAACTAATTCAATATTAACATCATTCAGATTTTCGGCTATTAAACAAGTGCTAATGAAAGCATTATTGATATTTGGGTCTGAAGCCCAATCTTGAATACGAATCAGGGTTTCTACTGTTTCTGCACTAGTATAGGCAATATCAGCTCTTGGAAGCAAATATTGAGCATAATCTACTATTACAGCAATTCTCATTGGATTAGATACTAGTTTGCCTTCAGAGTTTGTTGTAGAACGAGCTAGACCGTATCTAATAAATCTGTCAATAACAGCTAACGCTTTGCGAGGTTCTTTGGGCAAAGCATTTTCTGAATCTAGATGAGTTATAGTAGAATAACTGGTTTGATGATATAAGTCGTGAGACTTGAGAAAAGTATAAAATAAATCAGAACCTTTTAAAGAACGTATTCCATGCCCTCTATCATAAGCAATAACTGCTTCAAAAGCAGAAAACATAACATTGCTCAAGAAATCTTTTAAAGTAAGACGTTTAAGTGAAGAATCTTCTCCCTTATAAGTAACCCAATCGTCTGTATTACCGTATATTAGGAATTGACTAATCGAACCACTTTTAAAGATTTCGGCCATTTCATTGGCCCAAGAAGGCAAGGAATTTTCCATTAATTTATTCTCTCATCATTGGGCCCATATTGCGCTGACTATTATCTGGAACTACTTCAACGCTTTCAGGAAGTATTGGGGCTGCTGATTCAGATTCATTCATTGCCATGAATTCAGCAAGAGCAGCATTGCCTAGAGCATCCATTTCAGCTTGTTTTACTAGACCGCTGTTGTCTTCTAATAATCCGCCACCAGCAACTCTTGCACGACCAAGAGCTTTGTCGCGTCTTTCTTCGATAGCTTCAGTAACATGGTCGAAGTTCATATCGTTGCCGATAGAGTTAGTCATGCCCTTAGCCATTTCCTGCAGAGAAGCCTGGGCTTCATACATCTGAGCTTCACTGAGCTTGTTCTGAAGCTTCATAAGTTTGTTTTCAGCTTCTCTTATGGCTGTATCTCTAGTTCTTTCGAGCTTATTGTAGTTGTTTTCAGCCATTTCCAACTGCTGAGCGTTTTCAGTCATTCTGGTTTTAAGTTCTTTATACTGTAAAGCAAGCTGACCAGCAACCTGATTATTGCCAACACTGAGATTGGCTTTAATCTTTGCAGCAAGTTCCTGTTCTTTCATCTGATCACTTTTGGTTATACGTTTTAATCTTTCAACAAATGCGGCAGCATTTGCTAAGTTTTCGTTATATTTCTGAACTTGATTTCTCAAGTTTTCTTTTTGTGCTTCAATTAGATATTCTGGTTTATCTTGTTCAAGACCCTTGATAAATAAACCAAAAAAACCTCTTATCCAGCTCATTAATCTTTTAAACATTACAAAAAACTCCTTTGATTAGGCTCGCCATACATTCTATTGTTTTTTTGCTTTTAATTCAACTACGCTTTTCAAGAATTTCAAGAATTTCTTTACTATTTTTTTCTGCCCTTAATCTGATTTCATTTGCTTCATTGGTTATTTCAGAAACAAATTTTTCATCTTGAATGTCTTTCATGTTGATCAGAACATTCTTCCAGGCACCCCAAATACCTAGTTCCAAGGCTCTGGCGCCAACCTGAATATCAGATTTAGAAGCTATATTACCTATTTTTGCTGCCTCAATCATTGCTTCCCAAGCACTATCGCCAATTTTCATTGTAGTTAAGGGAACTTCGATAGCCTTTTTTAAGCCAGTCTGCATTTTTTCAAACCTTGCTGTCTTTTCTGCTTCTGTTTTCTGAGGCATTCTAACAGCTTCAACATAATCGTTGAAAGCATTAGTGTCGGCATCAATCATAGGAATCAAGTCTAATGCTGCTTTGTGTAATACAGGAATAACTTTTCTTAAAGCCATTTCATGCTGTTCAAACTTTCTCACACCATAAGTAAGTTTGGCAACCATAGAGCCTAAACCAGCACCAATAGCTGCTATAGCTGCAGAAGCACTTCCGCCGCCCGGAGCAGATGTTCTAGCATTTATGCTTTCAATAAAAGCTCTAGTAGACATACTTGCAAGAGGTTCATTCTTCTTTTCCTTTATTAAGTAGTCTATTATTCTTTCTTCTGGTTTAAACTGAGATACAGAATTAAGACCCAGTCTATCAACTACAAGCTGAATCTTCTGCTTTTCATCGAGTATGAACAGATTTTCTTTTTCGATATAGTATTCTGCTGCTTTCAGCATTGGTTCAAGGGGAACAAGACCAACTATTTCTGAACCGGCAACTCCGACTTTTATTGTTGCAGCTTCTTCTTTTACTGCTTCAAAAACCTGATGTAAAGAGGTAACGTGATAGTTATTCAGATTAAAAGAGCACTGGGCCATATTATATTCATCAACATACCAGCCAATACCCTTTAATTCCTTGAATCGCCCTGGTTCTTCGGGACCTCTGCCCATTTCACGCAGATTTAGAGCTATTCTGTGAGCCTGATTGCTTGTTCCAAGAATATTAACATTATAAGCTAATAAGAAAAATCTAGCACCAGTAACAGTAGCACCCCAAGTTGGAACAAATTCCGCAGGACCGTAATCCGGTTTCCATTCTTCCTGTTTAATCTTTACTGGCAAGCCTTCATATTCGCCTTTTCTAATCTGAGGCAGTTTTTTGCGGTAATCCTTTGTTTGAGAGTGTTCATATAGATATAAAGGAATACCCAGTTCTTTTGCGGCACGTTCAGCAAACTTCTTTGAGACTTCTACACATTCTTCCATAGTTACATTAGCAACTGGAACAAAGGGACAAACATCCATTGCGCCCATTCTCGGGTGCTCGCCATGATGATTTCTCATGTCAATAAGCTTATAAGCTGCTCTTGCCCCTGCTAATGCACCTTCAACGATAGCATTTTCATCGCCTACAAAGGTGTAAACAGTTCGGTTTGTAGATTTACCAGGATCAACATCTAATAGAGTGACACCATTTACAGACTTGATAGCTTCAGAAATGGCATCAATTACCTTCTGATCGCGACCTTCTGAAAAGTTAGGAACACATTCAATAATCTTTTTCATAATCTATCCTTTATATCTTCTTATTGGTCTTCAGGCTGATGTAAACCAAGATAGACAGAACCAGAACGACCATCAATACTTAAATAATCGCCAGATTTTAATCTATGGTCACCAATGAAACAGTAGGAATCACGTTCATAAACTTTAAGTTTGCTGAATCCTACAACACCAACTTTTTTAAGTTGTGGAATAGTAACTGCAGCGTGGCTTGTTCTTCCGCCTCTGGCAGTAAGCAAACCTTCTACGTGCAAAAGCAGGCTGACATCTTCTGGAACTGTGTCTGGTCTGATAAGAATAAGCGGATTATAGGGTTCTAATTCACGCCACTTCTTTATTTCTTCTTCAGAGAAGACTACGCGGCCTGCAAGAGCGCCTCCGCTAACGCCGACGCCGTTGCCGACATAAGATTTTTCAAGTTCAGGAGTTGCTTTAAACGGCAATTCAAGAGATTCTTTTTCTTGATACTGATCACGGGTTTGTAAAATATACAAACCGTTTTCTGTGCTGTTTTCAAAAGTAAATTCAATTTCCTGAGCACTGAAGCCTTTTTGCTTAATTAAAGTAGCAGCTAAGTTATATAGCTTTTTATAAACTTGTGGGAAATGACTTTCCAAAGAAATGTCACTATTTCGTTTTTCTTTGATTCTTTGAGCTTCTGATATTGGGTAGGTTTCAATAAGACCTGACACAATGTCGTCTCCTTGAACACCAAAGAAGAAGTCACCGAAGAGCTGAAGTTCTCTGCTTTGTCCATTGGGGTCACGAGTAAAGGTAACGCCAGAACCTGCTTCTTCATTAAGGTTACCGAAAATCATGCTCATAATGGTGACCGCAGTTCCCCATTCATCAGAAATATTCATCTGTTTGCGGTAAACTTTAGCTCTTGTAGAATTCCAAGAAGCAAAAGTCTGCATTATAGCATATTTTAACTGGTCTTCCGGTTTATCGAAAATCGTAATACCCTGTTTCTGGATTTCATCACGATAGGTTAAAGCTATTTCTTTCATCTGTGAAGGAGAGAATAGAAGCTTTTTAGTAACATTAAATCTGGTTTTGAAATTATCGATTATATGGTCGAAGAAGTTTCTGTCTAAGCCTTCATTCATGCCCCAGCTCTGCAAGAAACGGCGGTAGCAGTCCCATGCAGCCCATTCAAAACCTGGCTTTTTGCTTAAGCTTTCGCAGATTTCTTTGTTTATACCAACATTTAAGAAAGTATCCATCATGCCTGGCATAGAAATAGCAGCACCACTTCTTACGGATAAAAGCAGAGGTCTGTCTTCGTTGCCGAATCTTCTGCCTGTGGAGCGTTCAAGTTTATGAATAGCACCTTGAATTCTGCGATGCAGGTCTTCCAATATACTCTTGTAACCTGTAACAGCTTCTAAACATCTGAATACTTCAGTTGTGAGTATAAAGCCTTTTGGAACAGGGAAACCGAAAGAGGCGAGTCTTTTTAACCAATAGCCTTTGTTCCCAAGCATAATCTGATTATCTATTGAAGGAGTATCATCGTAAATGTGGGTAACAGTTAAATCTGGGTTATAAGTAACAACTAGATTCAACATGGCTTTCTGGTCGCGGAATTTTTCCAATTCAGCCTGTAAAGTGTCAATAGTTTTGGAAATAAAGTTATCTAAAACCTGCAAACCAAAAGCAGAAGACAGCAACGAACGAAGGAAGTTTTCCTGAAGTTTAAAAATAACCGTTCTGTCTTCTGGGTCAGAGCCTTTAACACTTTCGTGTCCGTGGGCTATCATTTGTTTGACCACAATCGGGAAACAGGTTCTATGAGCGTCGATATAATAATCTTTGATAATGTTTTGAATTGCCTTAGAAATAGCCAGGAACAAATCAAGATATTGGTCGATAGAGAACAGCTTGATACCCATACCTAATTTAAGCATGTTAATCTTTGTTGAAAGCTGTCTGGTTGGCAAGCCTTCAAGAGCCAAAGCCTTAACGAAGAATGGCAGACATTCATGAATCTTTGTAATTGTGCTTTTGGTAATGAATGTCAGACCCAAATCCTGGACAATTTCTTCTAAAAGCATAGTGCCAAGACTTTCGAGTCTCAGAGCAAGACTTAAAGAGTCGAATTTCTTTTCTTTGTAAACACCATACATAGAGGGAATACCAACTGCTATATGACGTTTGTAATAAATGTTTTCAACTGCTGTTGTCTGTTCTGAAGAAAGAACTCTTCCCTGAAGCTGTGCAATAAAGTCTAGAACGCAATTCAAGGTTTCCTTGACTTCGTGTTTAGCTAGATGCTTTTCGAATGCTGCAATGCGTTCTGGTTCGAAAATATTAGCCTGTTTAAGGTCATTGGCCAATTCTAAGGGTTGAGGATTATACTTTTTGGTCAGTAACTGGAACAGGCGAACCATGCAGAATGCTCTTTCATGGTCTCTTTCTAGGCAATCAGCAGTCTTTACTTTTTCCTTAATCTGTTCTGGAGTGATATTGAGGAAATTGCTTGTATCACCATCTACGAGCTCAAACAAAGCAACAAATGCTTTGTGCATTCCTTCATAATATTCAGAATCATTGCTAATCTGATTCAGTATTTCTTCAGGAACGAAATCTTTTATATGATCTTTGTTGCCGTCAAACCAGTAATGGAAAGCCCCGTCAATAAACTTTGTCAAAAGGTTATTGCTTTCTACGTGAGCTACTTTTCTGATGAAATGAACTAATATGTCATGTCTAGTGCCTAATTCATCGGCTCTAGTAGAAGTTTCACGTAATTCACCTTCTGCTCCTATTTCATTGAAGAAAGCCGGGAATTGTCTTAACAACTGCTTAGAAAGGTTTATGCTGCTGTAAATGCCTGCATTCAGGTATTTAGAGATGTCTCTCTGGAACAGGTCTGTATCACGTATTAATACGCCACCAACCTTAAGATTGATTATTAATGCAGAAAGAAGCTTATGTGTCCATTCTGGCTTCATTTCAATGATTTCCATCCAAACCCTGATGTTGTGAATGTGTTCAGGATTCATCTGAACCTGCCAATCGACGTTAGAACCCTTGGCTTCTGGGTATTGGAAACCAGTTGCTATAATTTCATCTATTAAAACATTCAATAGGGGTCTGTCTTCTAAGGGAACAACTTCGTGAGCTATTGTCAGCATTGCATTAAGTAACAAACCGGCGAACTTCTTTTCACCACAGCAATCACGAAGTATTCTAAAGATTTTCTTTATGAAATCTGCTCTTTGTTCTGGTTTAACATTAACAAAAGCTCTGCTTAAAGAACGATTGATTTCTTGGAAAGCCTGAGTATGTATTTCGCTTAAATAACTAGCGCTGATGATATTAAACAAGAAATCAAGCTTTATTACAAAGCTTAAACCACCGAAAGCTGTTTCCTGTTCGATTAAATCAGCTTTATCAAGATAGGCATTCAGAATCTGGTTGTAATCTAAAATTTGAGCTAATTCAGCAAATACTGTTTCAGAAGCATTGGCAGACAAGTCGAAGCTGTCAATTTTGTCTGACATTTTCTTAAGATTACTATGGGAAATCTCAGAAACTATATCTTTTAATCTTTTAATGCGTTCTTTTTCTGCTTCATCAGATGTGTTGGTTAAACCAGCCTTAGATTCTTTATTAAACCAGTTTTCAGGGTCTTCAACATTTAACCAATAAAGATATGTCTGTTTAAAACTTGAAGAGGCCAGTTTTAAAAATTCTGGAACCTGTTTTAATACTGCACTCTTAGAATGTCTGAGCAAAGGT
>JAEEGL016749403.1_pt1 | contig 18602 bp, 19 predicted proteins | sample 9134231 | NCBI WGS metagenome assembly JAEEGL01 (sample SAMN16246548, study PRJNA631951) | gut metagenome | biome: gut microbiome; feature: rumen; material: fiber-attached | host: Bos | place: Iran: Karaj | collected 2018-10 | reverse complement strand
TTTTGAAAAATTAAATTGTTTTTTTGATGTTTGCTTTATCTTCAGCATTATAAGTAATAATATCTACATTACATGGTAACATAACCTTAAGTAATCTTTCGATATCATCAATATATACAGTCTTAACTGAATCATCAATTTGATTATAAACTATAGGTGTTGGAATTTTATATCCATAACCTTGAGCCTTAGTGATAAGACGAGTTACCCTTTCTTCAGATTCACATAAAATAGGAACATTGTTAATTGAGCTTAAAGCTAAAATTTCTTTAGTTTTTCCACTACCTGGTTCACCAATAATCATTTTCATAAATATCACTCCTTCAAGTAAAATTGGTTTCACTACTATTATTATACAATAAAGAATAATTTTTTCATAGGCAAAAAAAGAAAAATAAATGTAAAATTTTTGTATGAATTACTAAAAATAATTTTTAATAATTTTTTCTTGCAAAAAAAATAATTTTTATGTATAATATATTTGGAAAGGAAAGTGATCGTATGGCAATTGAATGGTTTACATCTAATTCAAAAGATGGAATTGCAACACTTTATGATTCAAATATTACTTTAAATAAAAACACAATAAGAAATATTGAAGATGCATATAGTGTAATGCTAGGTATTGATAGTGATAATTTACAAATCGTAATAAAGCCACTAAACAAAGAAGCTGATCAACGTGGTGATATTCCACCTACCCATAAATATAAGATCACAATAAGATCTAGTTATGGCAGAATAGCAAACAAAGATTTTATGAGGAAAATTGAGAAACTAGGCGGTTTTACACTTAGTGAGCCAAAGAAATTTGCGACTAGGTATGACGAAGATAATCACTTAGTAATAATCAATTTAAAGGAGGAGTTATAATATGTTTTATGATGTGGGGACATTCCTTGGTATATCAGTATATGCCTGGATTTGGCTTGCAGTTGTAGTATTTACATTAGTTATTGAATTTGCAACAACAGAAATTGTATCTATTTGGTTTTTTGTTGGTTCATTAATTTCAATGATACTTGCAATATGTAAGGTTGATCCAGCAATACAAATAGTAGTCTTTGTAATAGTTTCATTTCTTGCACTTCTTTGTGCTAGACCATTTGTTAAAAAATGGACTAAAAGAAATGAAATCAAAACAAATGTCGATTCAATAATAGGTAGAATTGCTTTAGTAACTGAAGATATAGTTGATGGAAACAGGGGAGTTGTAAAATTAGATAGCCAAGAATGGAGTGCTATATCTAATGATAATATCAATAAAGGAACTAAAGTAGTTATATTATCTATTGAAGGAAATAAATTAATTGTTAAAGAAAACAAAGCAACAAGTAATAATATTAATTATGAATAAAAAGGAGAGATGAATTATGTTTTATGCACTTGGAACTTTAGGAATTGTTTTAATTATAGTAGGTATTATTGCCTTTATACTTCTACTATTTATTGTAGTAAATGTTAAAATGGTTAGACAAACAGATAAATATATCATTCAAAGATTAGGTGGATATCATGCTACTTGGGGTGTAGGATTACATATGTTAATACCTTTTATCGATAGAGTTGCGATGATTGTATCACTTAAAGAGCAAGTTAAGGACTTTGATCCACAACCAGTTATCACAAAAGATAATGTAACAATGCAAATTGATACAGTTGTCTTCTATCAAATAACTGACCCTAAATTATATTGCTATGGTGTAGAAAATCCAGTTAGTGCTATTGAAAACTTAACTGCTACTACACTACGTAATATCATTGGTGAATTAGACTTAGATGAAACTTTAACAAGCCGTGATATCATCAATACTAGAATGCGTTCTATTCTTGATGAAGCTACAGATCCATGGGGAATTAAAGTTAATAGAGTTGAGCTTAAAAACATTATTCCACCAAAAGATATTAGAGAAGCTATGGAACGTCAAATGCGTGCTGAACGTGAAAAAAGAGAAAAGGTATTACTTGCTGAAGCTCATAAAGCTAGTGCTATCTTAGAGGCTGAAGGTGAAAAAGAATCTCAAATCTTACGCGCAGATGCTGAAAAAGAAGCTAGAATTTTAAGAGCTCAAGGTGAGGCTCAATCAATTATTGAAATCAATAAAGCTAAGGCTGAAGGTATTAAATTAATTAAAGAAGCTGGCGCTGATGAAAAAGTTATTGCATTAAAGAGCTTTGAAGCATTAGTTGATGTAGCAAATGGACAAGCTACTAAATTAATCATTCCATCAAATATGCAAGATTTAGGAAGTATAGTTTCATCTATTAAAGAGATTGCTAATACTCCTACTAACAATGCTAAAAAAGAAAATAAATAGTAATATTTAGCCAACGGTTAACCGTTGGTTTTTCTTTTTGTTATGCTCTATTTTATTATTTTTACTTCTTCTATTTAACAATATGTAATTGAGATATTTTTTATTTTATGATAAAATAAAATTTAGAGGTGATATTATGGCAAAAGATGAAAACAAGAAAATGACTCTTGAAGAATATCAAAAGAAATATTCAAAACCATATAATGAAAAAGCTGCCAAATCATTTTTATTTATTTTTGGAGCCGCAATAGGTATTATTATAATATTCTGTTTATTTAACATATGTTATAAAATTTATGAAATAAATAAAATCGCAGGATATATTTCAATAGGACTTGCGGTACTAATTTATATAATAATTTATATAATTCCACTAATAAAGATTAAATATACAAAATCATTTATTACAAATGTAAATAGTGATAATGTTAAAGAAGCAAAGAAATATAATAAAAAGCTTAGAGAAGATATAGCTGATAAGATGATTGATTTAAGTCAAAAAGCAACTGATATATCATGGTACTCTGAAGAAAAAATTGGTAAGCTTGCTATTGCAAGACAAACTCATGATGATGAAGCACTAAAGAATGCATTAACTGATGCTTATAAAACAGATATCAATAAGGCATGTAATAAGATGATTAGAGATCATGCATTAAAAGTTGGTGTTACAACAGCTATTAGTCAAAGCGAAAAAATTGATACACTATTTGTAGTAATATATAACTTAAGCTTAATAAAAGATATTATATTCTTATATGGATTTAGACCAAATGATAGACAATTATCTAAGATTTATAGAAATGTTATTGGTGATGCTATTATTGCTTATGGACTTGGTAATGCCACAGGAAGTATGGCTAGTGGTGTTGTTAAGAAAATGGGTAAAGGATTAGATGGTATTCCTCTAATTGGTTCTGCTATTAATACAGTAATTGATTCCCTAGCTCAAGGTGTTATAAATTCAACATTAACAGTTATGATTGGTGTACAAACAAAGAAATATTTATTAAAAGAATATAAATTACAAAACATTTTAGATAGTGTAATCATTAGTGAAGAACAATTAGAAACTGAAGCTAAAGAAATGTCTTCTAACTTAAAAGAAGATATAAAAGCAGAAAGCAAAAAAGAGAAAAAGGATTTACAAACTGCATAAATAAAAAAGCGCTTATCAAAGCGCTTTTTATTTACCCCACATAGGTTTATCAATCTTTAGTTTTTTATCTTTATGACTATCGTTATAAGCATTTAAAACTTCTTTTGCTTTTCTTGGGTTCTTTGGTAATTTAGGTCCACCAGATTCATACATTTGTACTTCAAGTGATTTAATAGTTCTAAATTGTTCAGCCTCTTTATCAGATAACTTAGCAGTACCAATACTTTTTGTTAATATTTCTGCAGCATCAACAGCCTTTTTATAATCTTTAGGATATTTTTTGCCACCTTCATAATTTAATTTAACAACCATATATCCAGCTTGTCTATCGCCCATATCAAATGCCTTATTGAATAGATCAAATGCTTGCTTTTGTTCATTAGCATCTACACTTCTACTATAACAATTTGCCATATGCATAATGCAATTTAGGTCATCAGGATTTTTAGCAAGTAAGTTTCTATAAATTTGTGCTGCTTTATTACTATCTTTATTTACTCCATATTTTCCATCATCAAAAATTTCAGCCATTTTCATTTGATAGATAGGATTATTTGGGAAACTATCAAGTAATGCTTGATAAGTTTTTAAAGCTTCTTTTATATCTTTTTTAACACCAAGTCTACCTACTTCTTGTATTTCAGCTAAACGATATTCATAAATAGCTTCGCTATATTTATGACTAGCACGCTCTCTATAAATATTAATTGCGATATCATTATCTTTAGCAACGCCATATAATCCATTTTCATATATAGTAACAACTTCATCTGTATATTCTACAACTTCTGGATAATCATTAGCTAGTTTAGTAATTATTTCTACATATTCTTTAGGTTTCATTGTAGTATTATATAAGCCTTCTTTATAAATGTGAGCTAATCTTTCAGTACAATATCTAGATCCTGCTTTATAGCCTTTAATTAAATAATCAATACCACGTTTAGAATCTTTTGCGTCATTAAACATAATATCACTTGCTTCAATTAATGCATCAAAATCATTAATATCACAGAAAGCTTGTAAATATTTTAAATAAACAGGTTTGTTATTCTTTTGTTCAGCTAAAACTTCTTTAACTAATTCACTAGCTCCTTCAACCTTATTTTTAATTAATTCTTTAGCAAAAACACTTGCTCTATCATGGTTAACTGGAGTACCCATTCCTTTTGAATAAATTGTTACAAGTGCCTTTTGAGCATCTGCATTATCTTTTACAGCTGCATCTTCTAATGATTTAATACCTTTAGCTATTTCACCTTTATTAATTAATTCTAAACCTTCTTTATACTTATCCATAGTTAAATCTCCTTTTCTTACCCTTATTATTATTTTATCATTTTATAATGATTATTTCAATGTAATTTATTATATAAATTAAATAATAATATAATGTATAGAATATGGCTAATTAAAACCAAAAAAAATAGATGAATTAAACACAATCATCTATTTATTTAATATATTTTTTAGTAATATGTTTTTATTGTCATTATTTAAAAGATATAATCTCTTATTCAAGTAAAAATAAATAGCACTTTTAGGTCTATCTAAAATATAATCGATAGAATCATCACTAATAAATAATGCTGTATTATTTTCTAGGCCTATGCCAAAATTATTTCCTAATTCATCAATAAATGCTTCTTTACCAGCTTCATTAAAATGAGGAGAAATATAACCATTTAAATAACCTATTCCATCAAGCAATTTAAAGTTATACCCACATGAATTATCAATATATGAATATGTATCAGAATAAAACTTTTTAAACCATAGGATTGCTCCTGCTGATACACCACATATAATTTTACTATCCATTACACTTATTAATTTATCAATAACACCTTCTTTTTTAAATCTTTTTATTACTTCTTCAGTGTTACCTCCACCAATAAATATAATATCAGCACTATCTATATCACTAAGTTTTTCATATATTTTTAAATCAACATCAAATTCACTAAAACTCTTAATTACTTCATCTATTTTTTTACTACTTACATGAATGTATAAAAGGCGAGGTTTCGCCTTTTTTGATAGTTCTATAATGCGCTTATGGATTGTTTTATTTTCTCTATTAGAAAAATTACAACCACCAATTAAAACTAGATTCACTATCTAACTTCTCCATGTCCCATTACTTTATATTTATAAGTAGTCATTTCTTTTAAAGCCATAGGTCCTCTAGCATGAAGTTTTTGTGTAGATATACCGAGTTCAGCACCCATACCGAAGCATCCACCATCAGAGAATCTTGTAGATGCATTTACATATACACATGCACTATCAATTGTATTTAAGAATATTTCCATATTTTTTGTATCCTTAGTTACAATACAATCAGAGTGATGTGTACCATATTTTTCAATATGAGCCATAGCTTCATCTAAATTATTTACTATTTTTATATCTAAAACTAAATCATCATATTCATTACCATAATCTTTAATTAATTCACAGTCAATAATCTTTTTAACTTCACTATCACCATATAGCTTTACAGTGTCTTTAAACATATCTTTAACTTTAACTAAGAAAGTATTTGCGATATTTTTATTAACTAAAATACATTCAACAGCATTACATACTGCAGGATTACTTAATTTAGCATTTTTAATGATATTTAATGCCATAGCTTCATCAGCTGATTCATCAACATAAATATGACATACTCCAGCACCTGTTTCAATACATGGTACTAATGTATTTTCAGTAACAAAATTAATTAATCCTTTACTTCCTCTTGGAACTACTAAATCAATTTTACCTTTTAAGCTAATTAATTCTTTTACAACTTCTCTACTATTATTTTTAATTAATTGTACACTATTTATATCAATATAATCTTTAATAGCATTTTGCATAATTTCAACTAACTTAGAATTAGTGATAAAGGCTTCTTTGCCACCTTTTAATAAACATGCATTACCACTTTTTATACATAGAGTTGCGATATCAACACTTACATTTGGTCTTGATTCATATACTACGCCAATTACTCCAAGAGGTACAGTTACTTTTTGAATTCTTATACCACTTTTAGCTACATAATCATCTAATACTTTATTTACTGGATCATCCAATTTAGAAACGCTTATAACATCATTTGCGATATTTATAATCTTTTCTTTTGTAAGTTCTAATCTTTTTAACATTACAGGCGCAATATTATTATTTTTAGCATTCTCTAAATCTATTTTATTAGCTTCAAGTATACTATCAATATTTTCAACTAATGCTTTACTCATAGCCTCTAATGCTTTATTTTTTTCTTCGTTTGTATTTAATTTAAGTTTGTTAGCCGCAATTCTTGCGCTATCAACTTGATCCATCCAATCCATTATTCTTCCTCCTCTAATAAAACAATATTATTTGCATGTATTACAACATTCTTTGCACTCTTACCTAATATTTGTTTTACTTCTATATCTGTTTTCCCTTTTATATTATCTATCTCATCACTTGTATAATTAACTATACCTTTAGCAATCATTTCTTTACCATTACATATACCAACAATATCATTAATATCAAACACACCTTTGATACTTGTTATACCAACAGAAAGTAATGATTTTCTATCACATAATGCCTTCTTGGCGCCATTATCTACATATATATAGCCTTTCGGGTTAGTCTTATATAATACCCAGTGACTCTTAGCATTCATCCTATGTTCACTAGCCTTAAATAATGTTCCATCAAATTCATTAAAAACATTATGTAATTTATCCATCTTAGTATTATTCATAATAAGCATATCAACACCAGCTGTAGTAGCTATTTTAGCGGCTTTTATTTTTGTAATCATACCACCAGTACCAAATTGTGTTGATGAATCAGTAGCCATATTGATAATTGTTTTATCAATTACATCTACTACTTTTACTAATTTTGCGTCACTATAAATTTTTGGATTCTTATCAAATAATCCATCTATATCTGATACTAACACTAATAATTTAGCTTCAACTATACCAGATATTAATGCAGATAATGTATCATTATCTCCAACCTTAATTTCATCAACTGCAAGAGCATCATTCTCATTAATGATAGGTATTACATCTAAATCTATTAAAGTATTAATAGTTGTTTCTAAGTTTAATACTCTTTTTCTTACATCAAAATCATCATGATTTAATAATATTTGAGCACATTTAAGATCATAACTATTAAAAATCATTTCATATTCATGCATTAAATCAGCTTGCCCTACTGCTGCTAGAGCTTGTTTTTCAGCTATATTTTGCGGCTTAATATTTAGAATACTTCTTCCTACCGCAATAGCACCACTAGATACTAGAATCGGCATAATTCCATCCTTTTTTAGTAAACTAATTTCTTTTACTAAACCAGTTATTTTATTAATATCTAATTTGCCGTCTTCATCTACTAATGATGATGAACCAATTTTAATAACTATTCTTTTCATAAAAAACAGCTCCTTCTTATCTATTATAACATAATTAGCATTTAAAAATACAAATAAATGTTAGTAGTTTATTATTTTTTTATAAATAATAATGCACTTTCTTGCAAGTATTGTTTTTATTTGATATAATAAAAGTGTATTTTTGAAAAAGGGTGAGATTATGGGTGCAAAAATAAACCAATATAAAGTAAACGGAAAAGAATATACAGAAATAGTTGTTGAAGATGATGGTTTCATTGTTAAGTTATGTGATTTAGGTGCTTCTATTAGAGATATAATCTTCCATGGTAAGCATATGGTTGCTTCTCCTGATTCATTTGAAGATTTTATTACTAATGGTTCTTATTATGGTAGAACAATAGGTAGATGCGCAGGAAGAATTGCTAATGGACAATTCACACTAAACAAGAGGACTTATCAATTAAAGCTTAATGCTGATAATATGCATAATATGCATGGTGGACTAGATGGTTTAGCATTTAAGAGATTTGATTATAATGTTGATGAAGAAATAGATAGAATAAAGGTTAGATTTACTTATTTTATGCCTAATATGGATGATGGTTTCCCTGGTGGCTTAACTGTTAAAGTAACTTATACTATTTATAACAACAAAATAAAAATCGATTATTTTGCTAATACTACTGAAGATACTCTATGTAATTTATCAAATCATACATACTTTAATATAGGTGGTAACCTATGCCACGATATATTAAATCAAGAATTACAAATAAATGCTAGTAAATATGGTAAGCCAGATTATACAAAAATAATTGAAAGTGTAATTCCAATTATTCCTGGAAATGCATTTGATTTTACTAAGCCTAGAAAAATAGGTAGTAAAATTAATGAACCAATCGTTTTAAAGCATACAAATGGTTATGATCACTGTTATATGTTAGATAATGTTGGATTAGAAAATAAAGCCGCAATATTAGTTGATAGAGAATCTTACACTAAAATGACTGTTTATACTACTTATCCATCACTAGTAATTTATACTTGTAATTATACTGATGAACTTATTGGATTAGGTGGTAAACCAATTATGCCAAGATATGCAATATGTTTTGAAGCACAATTTATTCCAAATGGAATTAATATGACAAAGATTGATAAAGATCAAATGGGAATCCTTCGTAAGAAAGATAATTACCATGAATCAATAATTTATCAATTTGAACAATTATATTAAAAAATAAAGCTATGAGCTAAAAAGTTCATAGCTTTTTAAATTATAAAAATAAAAAAGATTCTTGTTACCAAGAATCAGCGTTGAGATTCATACTTGATGTTCTATACATATAATGTAGACTCGATGAACAACAACACTTATTATTATATATAAAAGATGTAGTCTGTCAATAACTTTTTTTAATGAAAGCGTATTACATAATTTATAAAAGCATTTTCACTAAAAAATATCATAAATTAGCCTTATTTTAAATAAATATTTGACAATTATTAAATATGAAACTATAATAGTTTTTAAATAATAATTTAAAAGTGGTGAAGTAAATATGTTATTAGAAAGAATATTTATTAAAGACCATAAGAATATAAAAGATGAGAGCGTTAGAACAAAATATGGTATACTTACTGGATGTGTTGGTATAGTATCAAATATTATTTTAGTAATAATTAAAGTATTATTTGGTATATTGAGTGCATCTATTGCCTTAATCGCAGATGCGATAAACAACTTAAGTGATGCCGCAAGTTCTATATTAACTGTCTTTGGATTTAAAATATCTAGTAAACCACCAGATAGTAAACATCCTTTTGGCCATGAAAGAATTGAATATATTATAAGCTTAATTATCGCAATAATTATTTTAATTATTGGAGGTAACTTTTTAATTGAATCGATAAAAATAGCTTTTAAGAAACCTGATGTAGATTTTACTATCATAACTATTATAATATTAATTATTTCTATTTTAATTAAGTTATATCAAGCATTTTTCTACTTCTTTGTTTCTAAAAAGATTAAATCACAAGTTTTAAAAGCCGCATTTAGAGATTCAATATCTGATGTATTAGTTACTTCAACAATCTTAATTTCAACTATAATATATATTATTTCTAAGGTAAATATAGATGCTTATATAGGTATATTAGTTTCATTATTTATTCTATATAATGGTTTAAAAACAATTATTGAATCATCTAATTTATTAATTGGTGAATTACCTGATAAAGAATTAGTTAATAACATAATAGCTACTCTAACAGATAATGAAAAAATTAAAGGATTACATGATTTAGTTTTCCATATGTATGGACAAAATAAATTATATGCATCCGTTCATCTAGAATTTGATTATAGAGAAAATATAATTGAAATTCATGAAATAATAGATGGAATTGAAAAAGAGGTATATGAAAAGTATAAGGTTGATATTGTAATACATATGGATCCAGTAATACTAGATGATGAAGAATTAAACAATTATAAAAGAATTGTTAATAACTTATTAAAAGAATTACATCCTGAAGTATCTACTCATGATTTTAGATTAGTTAAGGGTAAAGACGTTAAAAGATTATTCTTTGATTGTGCTGTTAGCGCTGAATATAATAATAGAAAATATAATCTAAAAACTGATATAGAGCGTAGAGTATGTGATACTATTAAAGGCATTGAATGCATTGTGACAATTGATGTAAAATTTGAATATACAGATAATTAAAAAATGGTCTTGTTAGACCATTTTTTATTGCATTATATATTCTAAAATATCCGCAAATTTTATTGCTTTTGTATAGTATAATTTAAATGTATTATCATTTAAACTACATTCTTTATTTAATATGTGATATCTATATTTTTTACTCTTTGTAAATATATCAAGTGTTATATCAAAAATCTTTTTATCAGTAACTTCAGTTACTAAATCTTTCATACTACTTCTAATTACAAAGTTTCCATTAACAGTTAAAACATAATCTTCTAGGGAACGAAATGAATAAATATCACAAGTTTTTGGATTATCATTAATTAAAACCCACTTATCCTTTGCCTTATCAGCATAAATATGTAAGCCAAGATCATAGTCATTAACCTTAATATCTTCATTAAGTTTTAGTTTAACTAAGCTATCATGCTTACCAACTGTTTTATTATTTTTTATTTTCCTATACCTAATAATGCCTATTATTAAATTTATACCAACAAATAAAATACATATTCCAGCAATCATCAAGTCCCAAACTAATTGATTCATATAAATCATTTTTTATCACCATATATATTTTATCGTTTTATTTTACAATTTACAATTAAAAATATATAATTTTTATTGTAGAGGTAAGATTTATGAAGAAAATAATACTAAAAATAGATGGTATGACTTGTACATCTTGTTCTAATTCATTAGAAAAATATCTTAATAAACAAAAAGGCATTATAAAAGCTAATGTCAATTTAGTATTAGAGGAAGCTTATATTGAATATAGTGATGAATTAACTATAGATGATTTAAATAATTATGTGAAAAAAACAGGTTTTAAATCATTAGGTGAATCAAAATTAGTTAAAGAAAAAAATGGATTAATACCTTTAATAATCTATTCTATTTTATCAGTTATTCTCTTGACTTTTTCTATTCTTTTTATGACGGTATTTAAAAAAGAGGATTATCCAGTATTTTTTACAGTTACTTCTTTTGTTTTAATAATTCCTTTTTTAATATATGGTATAAAAATATTTGCATCAGGCATTAAAGGATTTATTCATGCAGCGTTTAATATGCATAGCTTAGTAACACTTGGAGTATTTACATCATTTATCTATAGTTTTATAGAAATGATACTTATTATTAATGGTAATACTGAATATGTAAAAACAATTTATTTTGAAAGTTGTGCAATAGTAATATATTTTATAAATTTAGGTTCTTATATTGATCATAAAGGTAAAGTTAAAACTAAAGAAGCATTAACTAATCTTATGGAAATAACGCCTTCTAAAGCCATTTTACTTAAAGATGGCGTAGAGGTGGAAATAGATATAGATGAAGTTAAGAAAAATGATATTCTTGTTCTAAAACCAGGTATGAAAGCTAGTAGTGATGGAGTAGTTATTAAAGGTAGTGCTCATTTTGATGAAGCTTTTCTTACAGGTGAAGCTATAAGTAATAAAAAAGAAAAAGGTTCAAGTGTTATTGCAGGAAGCATTAATTTAGATGGCTATATTGAATATGAAGTAATTAAAAATGGGCGTGATTCTACTATTAGTGAAATAGTTAATCTAGTTAAAGAAGCATCAAATTCAAAAGCTAAAATATCAAAAATAGCTGATAAGATTTGTGGCTATTTTGTACCTATGATTATGTTAATAGCATTAATTAGTTTTATCATATTTTATTTAGTAACAAATAACTTTAATACCGCAATAGTAAAATTTACTACTGTTTTAGTAATCGCATGTCCTTGCGCACTAGGACTTGCTACACCACTAGCGCTAGTTGTAGCACATGGACTATGCGCAAGTAATGGTATACTTGTTAAAAATAGTAGTTCGTTAGAAGATATAAATAAAATTAATAGAGTAATATTTGATAAAACAGGTACACTTACAGAAGGCCATTTTACAATAACAAAATTTTTTAATCATTCTAATTATAGTGATAGTGAATTATTAAATATAATATCTAATATAGAATCCAATTCAAAGCATCCTATAAGTATGGCATTTAATGTATTAGATAAGCTTGATGTATATGATTTTAATAATATAGATGGAGTAGGAATTAGCGCAAAAATTAATAATAATACCTATTATTTAGGATCATATAAACTACTTAATCATTTAAATCTAACATACAATTATGATAGTGATATATTAGAATTAACCGACTCTTCTTCTACTATTATATATGTAGTTGAAAATAGCGTTATAATAGGATTATTAGGATTAAATGATGTTATAAAAGATAAGGCAATTGATTGTGTTAATGAGCTTAAGAAAAGAAATATTAAATTATCTATTCTAACAGGAGATAATAAAGAAAGTGCAACAAATATTAGTAATAAATTAGATATTGTTGATTGTATTAGTGAAGTATATCCTAAAGATAAAAAAATGATAGTTGATTCATACATAAAGAATAATGAATATGTTATGATGATAGGTGATGGTATAAATGATGCCCCAAGCTTAATAAGCGCAAATGTTGGTGTATCAGTTAATAAGGACTGTAATATCGCAAGTGATGCGAGTGATATTATTATAATTAATAGTAATATAGAATCCATTATTAATTTGTTTTTAATTAGTAATAAAACATTTAAAATTATAAAAGAAAACTTATTTTGGGCCTTCTTCTATAATATAATAATGATTCCTATTGCCCTAGGCGCATTAGAATTTGCTGGTATTTTTATGAACCCAATGATCGCAAGTTTTGCGATGATGATATCAAGTATTACAGTAATATTAAATTCATTAAGGATAAGGAGAATAAAATTATGGAAAAAAGAATAATAATTGATGGAATGAAATGTAGTGGTTGTGCTAATAGAGTTAAAAATGCTTTAGAAAATATTAAAGAAATAAAAAAATGTATAGTTAATCTAGCCAATAAAGAAGCTATAATCAAATACAAAAAAGAAATTAGTGATGATTTAATTAAAGATGCTATTTTGCAATTAGGATTTACTGTAGAGGCTATAGAGGATAAATAATGGATGTAATTGTTGGAAAAAAATATAGACATTTTAAAGGAAATATCTATATAGTAATATGCATTTGTAAAGATAGTGAAACTTTAGAAGATTTAGTAATATATAAAGATACTAATAGTGATAAAATATGGGCTAGAAAATATTCTATGTTTACTTCTTTAGTCGATAAAGATAAATATCCTGATGTATTACAAAAGTATAGATTTGAACAAATTGATTAAAGGTCTTTGGACCTTTTTTCTTTCATAAATAAAAGGCTTTGTTAAGCCTTTTATTATTTTCTATTCTTTTCTAAAGTTAATACATTTAATCCATCCTTATATTCATAGCGAACTTCATCCATAATTTTTTTGACCATGAATATTCCAAGTCCTCCTACTTCTCGCTCTTCACTTGATAGATGAATATTTGGATCGGCTTTTTCTAGCGGATTAAATTCTTTTCCTGAATCTTTAAAAACAAAGATTACTTTATTCTTATCATTAGATAATGAAACTTCTACAGTACCTTTTATATTAGGATCATCATAAGCATATTTAGCAACATTGACAAATATTTCTTCAAGTGCTGTATTAATCATTATAATATCCTTATTATTAAAGTTTAATATTCTTAGTAATGATGATGAATATTCAAATAAACTATCTAATTCTTTTACATCAGCTAAGAATGTTTTACTTTCTGTAATTGTTACTTCTTTTAAATATTCACACATAAGCATCGTAATATCGTCAAATTGTGCTTCACCATTTTGGAAGTTGTTGACGTCCTTTCTAAGTTTATAAATAAATTCTTTTATAGGTTTATTCTTATTCTCTATTACAAATTCAAATAATCTATCATTACCAAATAATTCTTTATTTTTATTATTTGCTTCAGTTACTCCATCTGTATATAAGAATATTTTATCTCCTTTTTCTAATTTAATTTTTCTTTCAGTATAAACTGAATCATCAAATGCACCTAATACTAAACCTGGTTTATCATTTAAAAATTCAACTCTACCATTTTTAATTATAAGTGGTTCATTATGACCTGCATTACTATACTTTAATTCACCATTTAATAAATTAAGTATACCAAGCCAACAAGTAACAAACATAGAATGTTCGTTATTTGCACATAATGCTTTATTGCATCTTTCCAATATCAATGAAGTATCTTGTTTTAATGTAAAAGTTAATGATTTTATAATAGCTTCTGATTTCATCATAAATAGGGCACTAGGTACTCCTTTACCTGATACATCCGCAATCATAAAAGCTATATGAGTTTCATCTATATAGAAGTAATCATAGAAATCTCCACCAATTTCTTTGGCTGGATCCATTAATCCATATAAATTACATCCTAAAGCTTTATCAAATGCCTTAGGTAAGACACTTTCTTGTATATCTTTAGCAACATTTAACTCATTAGATATCTTTTCATTTTTCTTAGCTTCGCTTGCCTCTAATCTTAATAAATTAGATGATCTAACAGATAAGGCATAAGATATATTAGATATTAAACCAATCTCTAGTGCACGTGGTATATAATAATATAAAAATACTTTTAAATATCTATTATCACCATTTGCTCTACGCTGTTCTAACCATTTGATTCTTTCACTAACTGTTGTATCTTCGCAGTATACTGATTTTCCATTTATTTCTATCCATTCACTTCCATTTAAAAAGTGTGGATCCCACTCTCCTATAAACATTCCTAAATACATTCCAATAAGCATTAATACAATTACAACTAAGAATGTAATTAAAGCTATTTTAGGATTATAATAATGGTTTATTATAATTATTGTACATGCCCAAAGTAATAATGAATGCTTTGGCAAGAATATATTTAATACAAATATAGTTATTATGAAATTACCTATTAAGAAATATTTAAATTTAGGCTTTTCAATCATTTTAGTTTTCGTATAAAAGAATGTTAAACCTAAAGCAATTATAACAAGTGGGAATACTATATTTATATATAAATAGATTCTATTACTAACTTTAAATAGCTTTGTAAGAAAGCAAATCCAAACAATTAATACAACTATTGCAGAAGCAATACATCCTTTAGATAAGCCTTTATTTGCATTTATTTCGTTAGTAATATATGTTTTTTTATCTAGTAGAAGGTTAGTAGTATTTTTTTCCATCTAACCGCTCCTAACTCTTCATTAAGCCCATTGTTCTACCTATTTCAGTTAAACGGGCTGCTTGCTTTTCGTTTGTCTTTCTTTCACCATATATACTATCTAATAATTTCTTAACAATTGATTCACCCATACCATTACTTATTACATAAACTATACATAAAGTAAGTGGTCCAGTAATTGATGAGATAATATCAATATCTTTTCCATCAAATTGTCTAATCGCAAATTCATAAGCTAAATCAAAGTATTTTCTTACAAATTCATCTAAATCCTTTAGAGTCTTAAAGCCAAATGCTTTAAATACTTTTAAGAAATCTATTAATGATACTTCTTGTATTTCCATGTTATTGATTGTAGCTATCTTTTTATTTAAAGTATCAAAGCTACCAATTTCAATATAAACATTAAGTGAATCAATGTTTAAATCAACTTCAGCGAAATTACCACTCTTAACTACTTGTTTAACTCTTCTTCTATAATCTTCAAGTGAATTTCTTATATCACAGAAAGATTCATCCGCAAGTTCAAGTAATCCAGCTAAACGATTCATTGCACGTAAATATTCTTTTGGTATTTCAACATCACTTTTATAACCTGTATCATGTTCAATAGTTGCCCAAGCATGTTGTAATACGCTTCTAATTTGAATTTCAAATCTAATATCATTTAAGATGGGATTATCTTTATCAAAATACATTTCTTTAGGTATCTTACAAATATAGTGTACTGACATATAGCCAACTTGGTCTATATTAAAGATTTTTCTTTTATCAGTAGTGTTTTCCCAGTCTATTTCAAAAGACTGTTCAATTTTAGCCGCAAATTTGTCTACATCATCTGAATAAAAAGTAACAATTCTTGCGCCTACTATATCAGTTACATCAAAAATATCCTTATATTTTGATCCTTTAAGTAATAATTTTCCTGTTAAAGATTGTTCTGTTTTAACTCTTGAGCCAATGCTATTAATTAAAGTATTAAATCCATCAGCAAAGTCTTCTAGTTTAGAAACAACGATATCTTTTATTTTTTCATATGTAGGTAGATTTTCTTTATATTGACTTATTAATAAACTAAAATGAGCATCCATAATTAATCCTCAATATTTAAGAAAGAAGAAAAACCAGTCATATCAAATACTTCCATTACTTCATCTTTCGGGTGTAGTACTACTAAGTTACCTCTTTTAGCAGCCATTTGCTTATGAATAACTAAAATAGTTCTTAAGCCAGCACTAGAAATATAATCTAAATCTTTTAAATCTAGTTCTATTCTTTCAACAGCTTCTAAATCACCTTTTAATTCGTTGTCTAATTCAGGGGCAGTATTCGTATCTAATCTACCAATAATTTTAACAGCTAATTTTAATCCATCCTTGTTTTTAACTATTTCCATAATAATCCCTCCATTTAATATACTACATTTTTATTATATCATACATTTAAAATCAAAATAAAGATTGATATAAAAATATCAATCGTTATCTTGCATGTGAACCTCTAGACTTTAAAAGTGTTTTTCTTTCATACATTAGTTCATCAGCTCTAACAAATACAGCTCTATAAGTATTATCTATATCTAAATTAAAATCTGACATACCTGTTGATACTACTGGCTTATTATAAAGAAGATTATCATCTATTATACTATCAAATTTCATTAATAATTCTTCTCTTTTTTCATAATCATTACCTTGAAGTATTACAACAAATTCATCTCCACCAAATCTATATACTCTATTATTTTTAAATATATCAGTAATAAGCTTGTAACAATCTTTAATATAATTATCACCTGCTTGGTGACCTAAAGTATCATTAATATGTTTAAGTCCGTTTATATCAAATACTACAACAGAAAAATTATTAATAAGCTTTTTTGCGATTAATTTATCTATTTTATCTTCAGCCTCTACATATGCATATTTGCTATATGCACCTGTTAAAGAATCTGTATAAACTAATTCTCTTGTAGTATTTAATTCTTTTTGATTTTCTATTTCTTTTTTTAATAAATCTTCAAGTTTATTTCTATTTTCTTCTTTTTCACTATTAACAATAAATGTGTTAACTAAGCAAATACCTACAACTAATCCCATTGAATAAAGTGGTAATAACGGAAATAATATTTGTACTAAAATTGATGAAGCCATAGAAAAGCTAAATAAGCTTATTACATAATATCTATTTCTTTTAGTCTTATCTTTTATACGAATAGCCTCAAATAATGATCCACAAGTAATTAATAAATATAATGCATCTTGTGAAATATAAATCCAGTTTCTACCATCAAGTGTATCATATACATAATTTTCATCAAATTTAAATACTATTGGATGAAAAATATTAACTATTAATAGCGCTATAATTGCCGCTAATATTATTAAACCAATTGTTGAAACAATTACATTTGTTTTACCTTCTCCACCAATATAAACTATTGTATATCTAACCCAAAAGAATATACTAATAGATATTGTTAAGAAAAACAACGTAGTATTTGCATATAAAGCAGGTCCAAGTTTATAATATTCAAAGAATCCCCATAGTGAATCTGTTAGAAAAAATATTAAAATTGTGATAATAAAAAGTCTATATGCTTTTATTGGCTTTGTAAAATTTTTTGTACTTTTTACAAATAACACATTAAAGTTAACTATAATAGTGATAATAAAAGCTACCATACCAACTAATGCATAAGTCATAAATATCACTTCCTTTAAAAAGGTCCTTACTCTTTTATTTTAACACCTAAATATTAATAATTAAACATTCTCTAACTCAAAAATACTAGAAATTTAGCGATAATTTACTAAAAATTATATTTTCCTTATATTTTTTTAGTTTA
>JAEEGL016498982.1_pt1 | contig 18602 bp, 17 predicted proteins | sample 9134231 | NCBI WGS metagenome assembly JAEEGL01 (sample SAMN16246548, study PRJNA631951) | gut metagenome | biome: gut microbiome; feature: rumen; material: fiber-attached | host: Bos | place: Iran: Karaj | collected 2018-10 | reverse complement strand
TTACGTCGACACCGGCGTTAAAATCCTGATTGCGGTAGTTATTGGCGCTTTGCTGCTGGCGGGGCTGTACGCTCTGTTTAACACCACGATCATGCCGACGGTGACCAAGAAAGTGACCGATCTCTTCAACTACAAGGGCAAGTAATCCAAGCTCAAAAAAACACAATCGACGGGCGGGGCGCGAGCCCCGCCTTGTCAGAAAGGAACGACCGAATGACACACGCTTTAGGCATTTCACCGATTATTCTGAGCACCATCGACACAAATCTGCTCTTGTATGTACCGGTTGGCGTCACATCCACCCTGCTCTCATGGGTAACGATACGCAGGACGCCGGAATACGCAAAGGGCAGAAAGCTGAACGTTATCAGCATTTGCCTGATGGCAGTCCTCTCGTTTGTGCTCTATCACATCTTCGGTGTGAGCGTCAATCTCCTGAAGGGGATCCTGCTGACGGACCTGTTTCTGTTTGCTTCCGTTTCGGATTTTAGAGAGAGAAAGGTCCCGGATGCAATAGCAGTAATGATCGCCCTGCTGGGATTCATTTCTGTTTCGGGCAGTAACCTTTTGTGGAACGCGGCCACGGGAATTGCGGCTTTCGGCTTTTTCTTCCTTGCCGCAGTCATATCCAAGAACAAGATCGGCGGCGCTGACGTGAAGTTTATCGCCGCATCCATGTTTGTCTGCGGGCTGAACGATGGGCTTGCCGGATTGATCCTCGGCTTATTCCTGTCCGTGATCGGAACGGCGATCCGAAATAAGAAAACCAAATCAAAAGATAAAACGATGCCTATGATACCGTATCTCTCGGTCGGGTTCTTAACGGCATTTATGATTGGAGGAATCTGAACATTGAAGAATCGAACTTTTATCGGCCTCATCTGCATTGTGCTGGCCGTGCTGACCACCTTTGTCGTATCTCCTATGGTAAACCGTATGTCTGAGGGGAAGACGGAGGTGGTTCGTTTTGTAAGGGATTTGTCACAGGGTGCGCAGATCTCGGAGGACGATATCGAAACCGTGAATCTTGTGAAAAGCAGTCTGCCCGAAAGCTTCTTTGCGGACAGCAGCGAAGTGATCGGCAAATTCGCAAAATCCGATCTGTATACCGGCGACATTGCGACGGAAGCAAAGCTGACCGCCGACGCCAACGCCTCGGTCAACGTTCTGAATGCTCTCTCCGGCGATAAGGTCGCCATGAGCGTAAGCATCGCCTCTTTCGCGGGCGGTCTTTCCGGCAAGCTGCGAAACGGCGATATTATCAGTTTCTATGTCACCGACGATGACGACCGCACCACGATTCCGGAGACGCTCAAATACGTCCGCGTCATTACGACCACGACCGCGGGAGGCGTAGATGAAAACGACGTGCAGCCCAATGAGGACGGTACCTTTGAGCTTCCCACCACCATTACGGTACTGGTTTCCGTAGCGCAGGCGCAGGAACTGGCGAACTACGAAGAGATTGCTACCATGCATGTCGCGCTGGTTTACCGCGGCGACGAGGAAACCGCGCAGCAGTTCCTGACGCAGCAGGAAGAGATTTTGAATAAGCATCAAACAACGCAGTCAAACGGAAACGGAGGCGAAGCCAATGGGTAAGCTGATTGCCTTTATCGGACCGCCCGGAAGCGGAAAAACCAGCGTCGCCATCAAAACGGCGATTGAAACCTACTGCGCGACGAAATCCAATCAGATCGTTTTCCTCTCCCCGGATTTCAACGTGCCGAGTATGGGGCTCATCTTCCCGAATTACGGGCCTGACGATCTGTATACGCTCGGCAATGTCTACGATACGACAGACGTGACTTTTGAAACCGTGGCGGAAAATGCGGTAACGGTAAAATCCATGAAGGATTTTTTGTGTCTCGGCTTCAAAACCGGTGATACCCGCCTGAGCTTCCCCTTGCCTACGGAGGATACCATCAACGACCTGTTTTCCGTACTGATCCGCAATACCTCTTTTACCTTTGTGGACTGCTCGGATGATAATCTCGATCCGGTTTCGGAAACGGCGGTACGGTTGGCTGATTTGATTATTCGCGTGATTCCCTCCGACCTCAAGGGCATAGGGTGGTTTTCGACCAATAAATACCTTCACGGTTCGGAAGGACGGCATTTTCTCAATGTCGTAACGGTAACGAATAAAGAACTGTACCTGCCGACGGATGAAATCTGCACGAAAGTCGGCGAAGTGACGACGGTCCTGCCGTATTCCAGAGCCCTTGCCCGGCAGATGCTCGACGGGAGCTTGTACGAACGGCTCAAGGACGCCGGTTTTAACCGGAAGCTGAAGGACCTTGTGACACAGATATTGAGAATGGAGGAAAACTGATTATGGTATATCTCATTTCGGCGGACGTAACGATCAATAACGTGATGGCGGTGGAAGCCAACAGCGAAAGCGAAGCAAGGGCAAAGGCGTCCGCGATGCTCTTCACGATCCTTGATGAAAAAACGATGTTTCCCTATGAATCCGTCGTGTTGGAAGCTGGTGTTGAAGCGGTGGAGGTCATGGCCAGCGATGAATACGAGGGAGATCCCGGCGATTTCTTTGACGATGAATACGAACCGCCCGAATATTTCAGCGACTGAGGAAGGAGTTACGAATGGAACGAGTTATCGACTTCGTGCCGCTGCTCGGTCTGGTTCAGGAATTCATCTCAACCCGTTACGCAGCGGCACTCACCAACGCGGAGAAGCAGACGCAGCTCCGCTCGTATATCGACAAATACCTGCGCGACTATCATTACGGCGTCGCGGGACTGACGCAGGAGGAGCTGGTTGACAAGCTCTTCTGCGAGATGGCGGAGTATTCGGTGCTGACGCCTTTCCTCGGGAGAGAAAATGTAGAGGAGATCAACGTCAACGCCTGGAATGACATCGCCATCACTTACACCAACGGCAAGATTGTCAAGCTGAAGGAGCATTTTTACTCTCCCCAGCACGCCACCGATATTGTAAAACGCCTGCTTCACCACAGCGGTATGATTATCGACAACGCGACGCCGATGTCACAGGGCCACTTGCCGAACAACACAAGAATCACCGCCCTGAAAGCGCCGTTGGTGGACGATGAAGCAGGCGTCAGCGTCTCGATCCGACTGCTGCACCCGTCGAAGGTCAACCTTCAGCAGATCGTTTCCTCCGGGAACGCAACGCAGAAAATGGTGGACTTCCTTTCTATGGCAATGCGGTACGGTGTGTCTACCGTGGTCGCGGGCGCAACCTCATCCGGTAAAACGACGTTGTTGAACGCTCTGCTTTCCACGATTCCCGACAGCAAGCGAATCTATACCATTGAAAGCGGCGCGCGGGAGCTGTCACTTGTCCGGAAAAACAGAAACGGCTTTGTCACGAACAACGTCGTGCATACTCTCTCCCGACCAAGCGATAATGAGGCGTTCAACTATTCGCAGGAAGATCTTGTCGTCGCGTCCCTGCGTTTTAACCCGGATATCGTCTGTGTGGGTGAGATGCGGGACGTCGAATGCTACTCCGCCGTGGAAGCAAGCCTCACCGGGCACACGGTAGTATCCACCGTCCACGCCTTCGCCGCCGACAGCGCCCATATGCGTATCGCCCTGTTGTGCCAGAAGCGTTTCCCAATTGATTTCGGTACGTCTCTGATGCAGGCGGGACAGGCGTTTCCGCTTGTAGTGTATACACATCGGCTGGAAAGCAACGAACGCAAAATCATGGACATTTCGGAATGCGAGATACTGCCGAACGGAGAACGGAAATATCACACGCTGTTCCGCTATCACATTGTAAAAAACGAGCTCGTCAAGGGGAAATTTGTGATCGACGGCTACTTCGAGCAGCCGGAAATCATGAGCGAGAATATGCAGAGAAAACTACTGCAATTCGGCGTTTCCCATGACGAGCTTTCAAAATTTCTTGAGAAAGGGGCTGAATACCGTTGATTTTTAAGATGACTTCTTCGCTATTCCTGATCGTCGCCGTCGTCTGCATACTCGGATTGACGCCGAAGCAGATCGCGGACGACGTATTGCGGCTGATGGTGAAGAAACAAACCCTGCGGGATCTGGCTCGGTCTCTGAGAACCGGTAAAAAGAAAAAGAACCTCGGCGAACGGCTGGTATATACGCAGGACGCTCTGACGGCAATGGGCCGGGAGGATAAATTCGCGCTTGTGATTTGTGCATCCCTTGTGCTCTTCGTCGTCGGCGCGGTGGTTGCGGTGCTGGTGAACAACGTGTTCCTTGTGCCGTCCTTTGCCGCGTTCTTCGGAATCATTCCCTTTGTGTATGTTCGCAGCAGTCTTTCTCACTATGAGAAACACATTGCCGAAGAACTGGAAACCTCTCTTTCCATCATCACGACGTCCTATTCAAGAAGCGGGGATATCCTTGCCGCGGTCAATGAAAACCTCGGTTATCTGAAGCCGCCTCTGAAAGAGCATTTTACCGCTTTTATCGGCGACGCCAACTATGTTTCCAATACGAAACAAGCGCTCCGGAACCTCAGAGGAAAGATCAACGATGATATTTTCCATGAATGGATCGACGCGCTGATCCACTGTCAGGATGACAGCACTCTGAAGGATACGCTGCAGCCCATCGTGCAGAAGCTGGCAGATGTCAGAATCGTCAATTCGGAACTGGCATCCCTGATGGCGTCCGCAAGGATGGAGTACTACACGATGGTCGGACTTGTCGTCGGCAATATCCCGCTGCTCTATGTGCTGAATAAGGATTGGTTCCACACGTTGATTTTTGAAACGCCTGGCAAAATTGTTTTGGGCGTCTGCGGGTTGGTTATCTTTGTGACTTACTTGTTTATGCTCAAATTCACCAAGCCCGTCAGCTACAAGGCGTAAGGAGGGATGAGAAATGCTGAAAGTCATAGTTGGAATTCTGACCGGCGTTGCGGCGTATTTCATCCTTGCCGATTTGTTCAAGCTGCCCTACGTCAAAACCTCAAGGGCAGTAAATAACCTTGCGAAGAAACAACAGACCAAAACAAGTAGTCTGGACGTTTGGCTCGGCAATCTCGCCGCTTTTCTTGCAAAGCATCTGCCGATGAATGAATTTAAGCGGCAGGAGCTGGCGGCGGATCTCAAAACCGCGCAGATGGATATGACACCGGAGATGTATAAGGCAAACGCTATCGTTAAGGCACTGCTGATCGGGGTGTTCGCCATCCCGGTATATTTCCTGTTCCCGATCCTTACCCCCGTGATTCTGTTTCTGGCTTTCGTTCTTTACAGAATGAATATCCGCAGCGTCAGAGTAAAAATCGGGAGCAAACGGGAAAAAATCGAAGCGGATCTTCCGCGGTTGGTAACGACTATCGAACAAAAGCTCAAGTACCAGCGCGGTATCATGGATATTCTTCAGGACTTTGCGAAGAACGCAAGGCCCGAGCTGAAGCATGAGCTGGATATTACGATTGCGGATATCCACTCCGGAAACGAAGAATCAGCGATCAACCGTCTGGAGAGCCGTGTGGGGTCCCCCATGATGAGCGACGTCTGCCGCGGCTTTGTAACACTGATCCACGGTGACGTTGCGGAGAATTACTGGTCAACCATCGCCATGAAATTCGCGGATATCAACCGGCAGCGGCTGAAGGCGGAGGCCGCGAAGGTCCCTAAGAAAGTCAAGCGGCTCTCGATGTGCATGCTGATCTGTTTCATGCTGATGTATGTTGTTGTGATCGTAGCGCAAATCATGAACTCGGTCGGCGTTATGTTCGGCTAAAGGAGGCGATGAAAGTATAATGAAATACCTGAAAAACAGAAAAGCAGAAGGATATATCGACGTCTGTGTTGGCATCGTTGTGCTTTTGTCAGTACTCGTGCTAACATTAAATATTTACAGCTTTTTGACGCTGAAGCAGGACATGGATGAGATTACCGAGCAGTTGATTGAGTCTGCAACCTCCACCGGCTGCTTCGGAGATGATTTCAACGCGCGTGTTTCCGCGATGAAGAAACAGTTTTTCGATTTTGATGTAACTGTTTCCGCAGAGAGCTGGTATAACGCGTCATACAAAAGGGTTCAGCTTGGGAAAACAATGAGCGTAACGATCTCAGTCAAACGGACGCTTATCGGTTTCGGCGTTGTGGAGATTCCGATCACGGCGACCAGTACAAGATCCGGTCTTTCGGAGCATTACTGGAAGGGGTGACGGAAATGGTGTTGAAAGACAAGAGAGGCACAAGTCACGTCCCGATCTGTGTTTTCATCCTTATCATTATGATGAGCTTTTCCGTTATCCTTGTTTACGCTTCCGCTATCACGAGTGTCCGACTTCAAAAGACCAATACCGAAACCGTATTTGACAGCTTTGTGGCGCAGAACTCCATCCTGATCTACAGCAACATCAAGCAGGGGCGAAACGCAACAGACCACCTGAACACCGCGCCCTTTTACACTATGCTGAAGAGCTTTTGCACATTGGAAGAAAAGGGCGGAATGTATTATAGTTATGATGACGACGGCGCAGAGAAGTTCCACATGACAAAACCGAAGATGGAATTCATTGAGGAAGATACGCTGGAGCTTTATGTGACGTTCACCATGTACGTGCCGATCCGCTTTGCGGGAAAAACGGTTTCAACCGCAGAGGTTCCCGTGAAAGTCTCATCGGCGCTGACAAGTAAAAACGAGTAATCAGAAAGGAAGCTGAACATGAAAATCAAAAAGAAAACCGTAATGAAAATCCTTCTTCTTGCGTGTCTCATTGTTGCGGTGTTCGCTGTATCGCTGATCTTTTCCGGTTCCGGTCCGCTGGCGCAGAACGCGGAGGCCGCCGAAACCGGGATGCGCTATCACGGCGACGTGGATGACGACGGCGAAGTGACCGCAGCGGACGCAAGGCTGGCGCTGCGGGCCTGCGTTGGGCTGGAAGAATATGCCCCAGATAGTCTCCAGTTCGTACGTGCGGATTACGACAGGGACGGCGAGATTTCCGCAGCCGACGCCAGAATGATTCTGAGAACTGCGGTTGCTTTGGAGCCCCTGATCGAAAGCGATTTCACCGAGGAATCCGCGGAGCTGCCTCTTTCGGAAGACGAGCTTGCGCGTCTGCGTGAAGAGGAAGAAGCCAAACAGAAGGAGCATGAAAACGAACCCCAACCCACGGAAACGGAGCAGGAACCGGAGGAACCCTCCTTTGCAGGCGACGGCATCAATACCTGTATGGTTTGCGGTTTGCCCTGCCGTCCCGATGAATACGGGAATGACGCCTGTGCGTTCGGCGGCTGTACCAGATCCTTTGGAGCATTTACCTGTATGCACTGCGGCGAGGAGGTCCCCGCCAACACCTGTCACACCTGTACCAATCCCACATATATCATCACGGAAGAACCTGTGAAGTAAATGATATATGATTCCATTTCGGAGCTGACTGAAGTCGGCTCCTTTTTTGATGCAAAAATCTTGCAGAAAGGAATGATTGAATGGATAAACTGCATCTAAAAAAGATGCTGACGTCTCTTCTTGCGGTACTGCTGATTCTATCCATGTTTACCGAAACGGCGTTTGCTCTTTCGGGTGACGGATCGCATATCGGGCATACGGGCGGCGGCAGCTCCGTCAGCGGCGCTTATCTTGTTCCAACCAGTAATTCAGACCATCACGTTGGTTTCCGTTTTTCCTGGCTGACGCTCGGCGCTGACGGCTATTATTCGAGGAAGAGCGCGCTTGACGTCTATTATAACGGGTATAACCCCAATTCCTCATGGGGTTATCACATCAAGGCAACAGTCAATGGAACGACGTATCGTAATCTCAGCAAATATGAGTACAAACGGTATTTCGACAGCATGACGATTGACCGGGAATACTACTCTACGAGTACGGCGTATAAGTACTGTAACAGGACCGACATTCCCGTGGTTCTGCCTGCTGATGAAGACGCGATGACCACATGGGGCAAAAAGGAAGCGAACATGAATATCATCCTGAATAAGATGGTATCCGGCGCTACCGTTGCCAACATGAAATCAACGGATTTTATCTTTATCGAACCCATTTACCGTGTAAAAATTGAGAATACCAATTATTGTATCACCGTTACGGAGATGGGCCTGATCGGATGCGTTGTGTGTTCCAAAACATCAACCGGAAACGAAGGTGCCGGTTATGGTTCTGGCTGGCTAACAATCAGAAGGTATACCAATCTGAATTGGCCTGACGCGCTGAAAACAGACGCCGCACATGCCGGTATCTCCGCCGGTACCACACTTTCCAGCTGCACAAGCTTTCAGAACATGGTCAACAAGGGCTATGGTTTGATGGTCGTTTGGAACACCAACCCGCATGTGCTGAGTGTTTTTTACACTACAGGTACCGGCGACGCATCGTTGAAAATCAGCAGCAGCTACAAGCTGGTATCCAACTTTTCAAGCTATGCCTCCAGCTATATCCGAAACAGCGCGAACGATTATTTCTATCAAAACGTCTATTACGACAACAACGTAACCCTTATGAACGGTGCCGGTTCCGGGTTCAATATGACGCGGGACTATTACACCTTCAGTAAGTGGCAGAAGGACGGGACGACGACCTATTTCAACGGCGGAACTGCGTATAAGGCGTCGGCGCTCAATTCTTCGGTCGCTACGGGGAATGCTTCCGTCACGTTGACGGCGGTTTGGGTGCCGAAAGAATATACCATCACCTATAACCTCAACGGCGGAAAGATCGGATCGTCTTCCACAAATCCGACACAGAAGTACACCTACGAGACCGACCTGTATATCGGTAATTACACCTCTGGGGCGACTGCGTACTCGGTTCCCTCAAAAACCGGCTATGATTTTGCCGGATGGAAGTATACCGGTTCGACTTTAGGGTACTGGACAAAGGATTCCGTCTACGCGAACAAATACAACAAGGGCAAGTGGGAGCATGGCAACATCACTTTGTATGCGCAATGGACGCCGAAAACGTATACGGTAACGTATAACGCGAACGGCGGTTCCGGCGCGCCTGCGGCACAGACCAAAAAATACAATGTGGACCTGACTTTATCCTCAACAAAGCCCACAAGAGACGGATACGATTTTGTATCATGGAATACCAAGTCCGACGGCACCGGCACAACGTATAAATCCGGTGCGAAGTATACGACAAACGCGAACCTGACCTTGTACGCGCAATGGTCGAAGAAAACGTATACCGTATCGTATAACGCCAACGGCGGCTCCGGTGCGCCATCCGCGCAGACCAAAACCCACGGCGTGGACTTAACTCTTTCTTCAACTAAGCCCACAAGAGATGGGCACAACTTCACCGGGTGGAACACCAAATCAGACGGAACAGGAACGGCTTACGCTTCGGGCGGCAAGTACACCAGGAATGAAAGCGTTACCTTGTATGCGCAGTGGTCGAAGAAAACGTATACCGTGACGTACAACGCCAACGGCGGCTCCGGTGCGCCATCCGCGCAGACCAAAACCCACGGCGTTGATCTGACCTTATCCTCTACAAAACCGACAAGGGATGGTTACGATTTCACCGGCTGGAACACCAAAGCAGACGGAAAAGGAACCGCATATACGTCCGGTGGGAAGTATACCAAGAATGAAAGCGTCACTTTGTATGCACAGTGGAAGCTCAAAACCTATACCGTTTCGTACAACGCCAACGGCGGCTCCGGCGCACCCTCTTCACAGACCAAGACGCACGGGGTGGACCTGACCCTTTCTTCTACCAAACCTACAAGAGATGGATATAACTTTACCGGGTGGAATACCAAATCAGACGGAACCGGAACGGCTTACGCTTCGGGTGGCAAGTATACCAGGAATGAAAGCGTTACCTTGTATGCGCAGTGGTCCAAGAAAACGTATACCGTGACTTACAACGCCAACGGCGGTTCCGGGGCTCCCTCCGCGCAGACGAAAACCCACGGCGTCGATCTGACCTTATCTTCGACGAAACCGACAAGGGACGGCTATGATTTCACCGGTTGGAACACCAAAGCGGATGGAAAAGGAACCGCATATGCGTCCGGTGGCAAGTACACCAAAAATGAGAGCGTCACGCTGTACGCGCAATGGAAGCTCAAGACCTATACCGTTTCGTATAACGCCAACGGCGGCAAGAACGCTCCTTCCGCACAAACCAAATCGCATGGCGTCGATCTAACCCTGTCTTCTGCGAAACCCACCCGTGACGGATATGATTTCACCGGCTGGAACACCAAGTCGGACGGAAAAGGAACCGCATATACGTCCGGTGGCAAGTACACCAAAAATGAGAGCGTAACGCTGTATGCGCAGTGGAAGCTCAAAACCTACACCGTCACCTATGACGCTAACGGCGGCAAGAACGCGCCTGCAGCGCAAACCAAAACACATGGTGTTGATCTGACGCTTTCTTCTGCGAAACCTACGCGAGACGGATACGGTTTTGCCGGTTGGAACACGCGCGCAAACGGTTCCGGTACTGCGTATGCGTCGGGTGCCAAGTATACCAAAAACGAGAGCGTCACGCTGTACGCGCAATGGAAGCTGAACACTTATACCGTATCGTATAACGCTAACGGCGGCAAAGGCGCTCCTGCGGATCAAACAAAGAAACACGGAACGGATTTGACGCTATCCACGACAAAGCCCACGCGCGAGGGATATACCTTTGCAAGCTGGAACACAAAGGCAGATGGAAAGGGAACGACCTATGCCTCCGGTGGTAAGTACACCGGTAACGCGGATCTTCTTCTTTATGCGATCTGGACGCCTGTCAAATATGAAGTGAAATTTAATGGGAACGGAGCCACCTCCGGAACCATGTCAAATCAGAGCTTCACGTATGATGCGGCGAAAAACCTGACAGCCAATGCGTTCAAGAGAGAGTTTACCGTGACCTTCAATTATAACGGGAACGGAACCGCAAACAGTTCCGCAAAGGCAACTGCCGCGTTTAACGGCTGGGCGACGTCCTCAACCGGAAAGGTTGTTTATTCCGACAAACAGAGTGTCAAGAATTTGTCTGCGACAAGCGGCGCGGTTATCAACCTCTATGCCAACTGGACGGACAAGGCGATTACTCTCCCCAGCCCCACAAGAACGGGTTATACCTTTGACGGATGGTACACTTCAGCTTCAGGCGGCACCAAGATAGGAGCCGGCGGCGCAAGCTACACGCCAAGTAAGGACATTACCGTCTATGCCCATTGGACGCCGATCACGTATGTAATCAAATTCAACGGCAACGGCAGTTCCTCCGGTTCGATGAGCAACCTTTCGATGACCTATGACGCTGCCAAGACGCTGACGGCAAACGCCTTCAAGCGTACCGGTTATGTCTTCAGTAACTGGAATACGAAGTCTGACGGAACAGGCACGAGGTACACCGACAAGCAGTCCGTGAAAAACCTCACCACAACGCAAGGGGCGACAATCAATCTTTACGCGCAGTGGGTTCCCGTTTCGTATTCCGTGAAATTCAATGGCAACGGTGCCACGTTCGGCACCATGAGCAATCAGAGTTTTGTGTATGATACGGCGCAGAATCTGACCGCTAATTCCTACAAACGAGAGTTCACCGTGACGTATAATTACAATTACGGCAGCATAGCGAACACGACTGCAAAAGCAACTGCGGCGTTTAACGGTTGGGCAACCAGCACAACCGGCAGCGTGGTGTATACCGATAAGCAGTCAGTCAAGAATTTGTCTGCAACAAGCGGTGCTGTGGTCAATGTTTACGCAAAGTGGACGGATAAAGCGGTCACTTTGCCTACTCCCACAAGAACCGGCTATGTGTTTGACGGTTGGTATACGACTGCAGCAAGCGGTACCAAGATTGGCGGCGGCGGCGCGAATTATACGCCGAGCAAGGATATTACCGTCTATGCCCATTGGACGCCGATCACGTATGCGGTCAAATTCAATGGGAACGGCAGCACTTCCGGCTCGATGAGTAATCTTTCCATGACCTATGACGTAGCCAAAACGCTGACTGCAAACGCTTTCAAGCGTACCGGTTATGTTTACAGTGGTTGGAACACAAAAGCAGATGGCAGCGGAACAAAATACACCGACAAGCAGTCTGTTAAAAATCTCACCGCCACGCAGGGAGCGATGATCAACCTTTACGCGCAGTGGAATCCCATCGGTTATTCCGTGAGATTTAACGGCAACGGGGCAACGAGCGGCACAATGGCAGACCAGAGTTTTGTTTACGACAAAGCGCAGAACCTTACAGCAAATGCGTTCAAGCGTGAGTTTACAATTACTTTCAATTACAACTATCCCGGAAAAACGAATACGACCGGAAAAGCGACGGCATCGTTTGGGGGTTGGGCGACCAGTTCGACCGGCAGCGTGGTGTATGCCGATAAGCAGTCTGTCAAGAATCTGACCGCGACAAGCGGAACTTTGATCAACATTTACGCGAAGTGGTCTGATGCGAAAGCAACGCTGCCTACGCCGACGAGAACCGGATATATCTTCACCGGTTGGTATACGTCCTCTACGGACGGCACAAAAATCGGGGACGGCGGCGGAAGCTACACGACAAACAAGGATGTGACTGTTTACGCTCATTGGACGCCGATAACGTACACGATCCGGTTCAATGGCAATGGCAGCACCTCCGGCTCTATGACGGATCTTTCCATGACCTATGACGTGGCAAAAACTCTCACCGCGAATGCGTATAAGCGAACGGGTTACACCTTTAATGGCTGGAATACCAAATCCGATGGTTCAGGCAGTGCTTATACAGACAAACAAAGTGTGAAAAACCTGACCGCAACGGATAAGGCGACTATCACGCTTTACGCGCAGTGGAAACCGATCTCGTACACGATTCATTTTGACGGCAACGGTGCCACGTCCGGAACCATGTCTGATCTTGCCATGGTATACGACGTGGAAAAGAACCTGACAGCGAACGCTTTTGTGAAAAGTGGCGCTGATTTCCTCGGTTGGAATACCAAGAACGACGGAACGGGTACGGATTATGCTGACAAACAGAAGGTCAAAAATCTGACGACGGAAAACGGAAAGACCATTACGCTTTATGCAAAATGGAAGAATCTCCGGGATCTCTCTTTGGAAGCAATTACGCCGAACGCGCCATACAGGGAATCTACCGACGTGATTACTGCTTTCAACCTTGTGAACAAGGGCGAAGGCGATTGTCTGCCTACCGATAACGTGAATGTGGTTTTCAAAGTGTATAAGGATACGACCGTTATCAAAACGGTTACGCAGAGCAATGTGATCGTTCCCGGTAATGAGAAAAACCTTCTGTTCTTCAAGTGGTCTGTTCCTGCCGGTATTACGTCAAATAAGCTGTATATCACTGCTGAAATCGTAGAAAACGGCAGCAGCTACGGCCTTATCAAGAGAGAGTATGCAACGTGTAAGTATAACGTCTATGAGACTCCCGACACGCAGTATGAGGCGTCCGGGCCTGACGGTTTCTCCGCGCCTGCGGTTCCGACAGCGAAAAGCGATACGGCAAAATGGAGTGTTTGGACATATGAGTCCGGCGCTTTCAAAAAAGTCAACTACGGAATGACCATCTCATCTGCTTCAGCGCAAATCACTCCCGATGCAAGTTCGAACGCGGAACAGCAAGGCGGCGTATGGGTGATGAAGTCCGGCTACGGATACGGGATAATGCTGACCAACGGCGTCAAAACGTTGTCCGGCTGCACGGCAGCGCCTTCCGCGGCATATACCAACGCTCAATATGCGCTTGCACTGTTCCCGGAGTTTGGCTACGCTGAAACAAAGGATAACTGCCGTACCCTGGAACTTTCTTCCGGGAAATGGATCATCCGGCAGATCAGCGACTATGGCAGGATTCATTTCACCCCCTTGTGGTATCCTGACGGTCCCTACACCGCAACGGTGATTCAAAGCGATTGCTGGACGCCTGCGGGGATGATTTCCAGAAAGAGCAACACAAACACCATCACGATCTCCGGATCTGCCTATGACGATTGGTTCATTGGCTGATACGACCAAATGCAGGGGCTGCTTCCAAAAGAGGCAGCCCTGTTTTTACGAAAGGAAGAAAAGAAAATGAGGATTACCTACAGCACAAAATTGGCAACCCGTTTCGGTATCAATACCGCACTGGTCGCGGCGTATCTGTATCAGGAAATGCTGACGCGCGGCAAAGAAGCCCATGAGCGTCGCTGGGTCCGCTGTTCCCGTAAAACGCTCACCGCGATTTTTCCGTTTATGGGAGAAAAAGCGGTTGCTAACGCTTTGAAAAGACTTACGTTGTATGGTCTGCTTCTGAAGTATGAATACAACGACAGCCGCTTCGACCGAACCCTGAGCTTCTCGTTCACAGATTACGGGAAAGCCATGATGGAGGAATCCGGCAATGGGTGAGGAAAAGCGAAAAGCAGGCGCTTATGAGATTACGGAGAGCTTTCATATCGGCGAAAAAGAATTCATTGTTGGAAGAAATCCCGAAGATACCTCCGGTCACAAATATGTCTGCGGCACCTATGAGCGCAACGCGATTTTTGAACGGTACACGTTTACCCACGGAAGCGATGATTTCGCTGAAATCGCGCAAGCTTACGGAGAAGGAATCCGGCAGGAAGCCCAGCGCTTCCGCAGTAACCTTCTTTCCATGAACGTATCCGAAGAAGACAGAAACCCCGTTTCGGCGAAAAAGTATCAGCCGATCCAAGAGGAGGATAACCTCGAAAACAAGGTGATCGTTATTCGCCCGGATATCCTTCAACCGGAATATCAGGCGGCTGTGTATCAGATCATGCTTTGTACCGGCGGTTTCGGCTCACATCCGAACAGCCGCGGAAGGAATTGCCATTGCTTCAACTTGTATGACGGCCACCCTACACAGTTTTACCGGTCTGAGGTTGCCGGAATTATGAAACCGGAGCATATCCCCGCATGGGCGAAAAAGACGATAGATCAGATCCAAAGCAGAAAAAATCCTGAAAAGAATACGGAGGTAAGATAATGGATTTTGAAAAAAGAGCCATGACGGAAGAGGAAGATAAATACACCTTTCGGCAGAACGCACAGATTTCAGGCCAATGCGGGTTGATCGGCCATCTCCGTGCCGATATGGACACTAACGGCAACGGCTTTTTCAGTAGTTGGTTCGATTACCGCGCAGACCTCAAAACGGATGAATTCAAACAGGAGCTTGAGGAGGTTATTAACTCTCTGCGAGAGAAAGGCGATGTCCTGCATAGCCGCAGTGATCTCGCAAAATACTGTTTTGCCACGCCGCAAAGCCGTATGAAGACTGAACAGGACTATTACGGTATCCGCGTGGATACGGAGAAATACGCCTATCTGTTACGCCTCAATCCCAACAAAGGTGAATACAATGTGTACTGCTATTGCTACCGCCGCGATTGGCTGGACCATCATATGCAGAAGGCGCGGAAAGGCATCCGCTTTATCAATTCCAATTACAAGGAGCTGTTCCGTATCCCGGATGGTGACACCGTGAGAATTCAAATGGCGGACGAAACAAGAGACCGGGTCGCCCGATATATCGACGATTATCACGTTGAAGTCGGCGATAACCTTTACCACATCTGCGAATTTGCCGAACGGATGGAAGGGGCAAAAGCAAAGATCATTCCGCTGCGTTCGTCGCTGCCGGATCACTGCTACGTCTATGTGCCTTCCTGCAATGAAATAGGGATTGTCAAAAAAGGTGAAACCGGTTACTACAAGACGGATATTCCGGTGTATGAGTCCAAAGGCGCTAAAGAGTTGGTAAACGAACGGAATGAAAAACTCGGTGTAACCAAAGCGCAGGCGGAAGCCATGAAAGCCGGCTCTATGTTCGGCTGGCACGTTCCCGCAGCAGATCCGAAAAACTATGACGCGCAGGGAATGCCAATCAAAACGAACCTCAAGGATCGGGGTGACGCCAGATGACGGAATACTGTGTCTGCTGCGGCGCGGAAATCCCGGAGGGCAAGATGGTTTGTCCTCTCTGTGAGCAAAAGGCGAACGAACCGAATGATTTTGACGCCGCTTTCGATGCGTATGAAACAGAAAAAGATGCGGCAACCGGGAAAAGACGCTATCCTTCCGGTCCTGCTCCCAATAAAGGAAGTCTTTAATATCGCGGGAACACCGCGATTTACATAGTTCGAAGATATTTTTTTCCATAATCTCCTTTGCCGCAGGGTTTTTGCGTGCGTTTTCCCTGCGGCACCTACATACAACAATTACAAGACAGTGCTTTTCATCCTTTCGGCACTGTATTCTTTTCGGCGGTGCGTCGTGGGGTTTTCGTGTTTTCCCTGCGGCGCATACATATTTTGATTGTAAGACAGTGCTTTTATCTCCTTTCACACTGTCTTTTCCTTCCCCCTGTTTTGCGCCGCAGGTTTCGTGCGTTTCTCCTGCGGCGGTTTACATATCAAACGAAAGAAGGTGATGCGAAATGGCTGAAGACAGACACGTTATATGGTCGAACTATGATCTTGACTATGACGACTGGCGGGATGATTTGGAAGCGGAATACCCGGAAATGACAGAAGATCAGCGGATGCGGTTGATGTATGAAATCAACGGGGATTATCTGGAGGATGAACGTGTAAACCTTGACATCCAGCTTCCCGAATCGATTCTGATCATCGGCGATCTTGGTCTATGGAACGGCAGGCGGCAGGGATATAAAGAAATTGCAAGCGGCAATATCAAAGACTGCTTGTATTCCGATTGCGACTACAGCACTTGGTATGTAGATAAGCTCGGCGATCTGCGGTGTGACGCAATCCACCATGACGGTACAAACCATTATCTGTACAGGACGTACAAGCCGGGGATTTCCGATGCTGCGAAAGAAACGCTGAAATACAAGCTTTATCGCGGAATCGCTACGAGACAGGACATCACCCGCGTGACCCGTCGGCTTGGCGATGATATAGCCAAAGTCTACGGTTTTGAAATATCCAAACTGCCCAAAGCGCGGGCATACGAAAGATAAAGGAGGTTGATACCTATGCCGAAAGCAGCGGCAAAAACCGAAAAAAGTGCGATCCCGAAAAAGATGAAGGCAATTGAAAAGCTGTATTCCGCTGGAATCCGCACACAGGAACAGCTTATGGGCACGACGGTCAAGGAAATGGCGGAGATCCCGGACGCCACAAACGATGACGTGCGCATCATGCTGGACATCCAGAAGTACAGCGGCATCGGGATGTTGTACCGCTATCTTTGTGAGGATTCATAACGATGGCGAGTAAACTTCAAATCATTTTAGAGGGTCTCAAAAATGAAATGTTGGAGAATGTGAAGGATGACGATAAGTGGATGGCGTTCCTTCGCACAGCAGCGAATAACTACAAGTATTCGTTCAACGACCAAATCCTCATCCACGCCCAACGTCCTGACGCCACCGCCTGCGCGGAGCTTGAATTCTGGAACAACAAGATGCACCGTTGGGTCAACAAAGGCTCAAAAGGAATCGCCCTCGTCTCATATACCGGAACAGTTCCCCGTCTGCGGTATGTATTCGACGTGAGCGACACCAACAGCCGTTACGGTAACGAAATTCGGCTGTGGACTGCGGAGGAAAGATATCATGAAGATATTATCACCGCGCTGGAGGATAGCTTCGGCGAACTGGAGGACAAATCCGACTTCCGGCAAGCTCTCATTTCTACGGCGAAAAATCTCGTGGAAGACAACCTTCAGGATTATGTTTCCGAGCTGACGGCAAAGCCGAACCAGGGGTTTATTCAAGAACTGGACGATGAAGGGCTTACGCAGGTTTTGCGCGAAGCGGTTCAGCGCAGCACGCAATATATGCTCCTGTCTCGATGCGGTCTGGCAATGCGGGAGGATTACTTCAACGAGTATTTCCACCCGACCTTTTTCTTCAATACGCCCGACACGATTACTGTTCTCGGTTCAGCGGTCAGCGATATTGCGGAAATGGGGCTTCGCGAGATCGAAAGCACCGTCAGGAACCTTCAGCTTGCAGAAAGAAATCAGAATCGCACATTTGCAAATCCCGAAACACCGCGATATGATGAAGGCGCAAACAAAACAAATACTGAAAGGAGCAATGACAATGGAACTGACGTACACGAATCAGGGCGACTTTTTGATCCCGAATCTGACCTTGCCGAAGAAGAATTACCAACCGCTGGGCAAATACGGGATGCTTCGGAAAACGTATCTGAAACAGAACCGCAAAGCCCTGTTCAACCGACTGGCGATGAACGATACCCTATGGGAGCATCTGAACGAGATCGACCGGACAGCGACCGAGATGATGGAGAAGCTGACGCGGGAGATGGCGCAAGCCCAAGGAGTGACCGAACAGTTGAAAGCGACGGATCAGATGCTTTGGGTTCGGCGGATGAACAACATCCGGAACGCAGCGGAAGAGATCGTCCTGAAGGAACTCGTCTACAGTTAAGCGGACATGACTTCAACGCGCGGAGCGATATCCCGTATTACAGCGAAGACCATGAAAAAGCGGAGTTGTTACGGAATTGCGACGCTCTGAAAGAGCACAGACTTGAAATTGCCACGTTTTTTGCGGAAAACAATGACCGCAATGAGCGTGGCAATTTTGTTAAAACCTATTTCGACAACACTTATGTTGAACACATCCTTGAAAGCGGACAGCGAGTTGGTTACCGGG
>JAEEGL012553101.1_pt1 | contig 18602 bp, 14 predicted proteins | sample 9134231 | NCBI WGS metagenome assembly JAEEGL01 (sample SAMN16246548, study PRJNA631951) | gut metagenome | biome: gut microbiome; feature: rumen; material: fiber-attached | host: Bos | place: Iran: Karaj | collected 2018-10 | reverse complement strand
TAACCAAAAGAAAAATTTGGACTGCAATCTTTTTGTTTCTTGCCGATGTTTGGCTTATTTCAAATATAATTTATTTCAAGGCAAACGAAGCACTTTTAGATATTGAGACTACTCTGCTCGTCAATAATATGCAAGGATTCTGGTCTTCGGTCCTACTCTACCTAAACTGGGAACTCATTCCATTCCTTGTCATCTCAATTCTTTACACGTTCTATCTCACAAAGTACCAATCGAATGGAGAAAGGCACTGGAAACTCTTTATAAGCATAATTCTTTTTACATTTATCATCCACTTTTTAGATTTGGAATACAGAAGAGAAATTGGTCTATTCCATAGCAAAGCGAAACAAAAAGAAATTTCGGAAAAATACGGACATTACACGATTTTTTTCCGAGATGCTAAATACAAAGCCTGTGGCAACCACTGGCGAGGAATGGACGACTATGTTGAAAAGAACACTATCTTCCACTATTTCCCCGCACAATTTGTGTACTATAAATATAAACAACAGACTATAAATCAGAAAGTTAAGTTCACAAATTCCGATTCTTTATCTATCCAAAAAAGAATTTTAATACCTGCAGAACGACCACACGCTAATAAAAATTTATTCCTCATAATCGTAGAAAGTCTTGAAAGTTGGCCATTAGGAATGACCGACGTAAACGGGCAGGAAATCACTCCGACCCTTAACAAATTCAGCCAACAGGCAGATTTTGTCTGTTTGAATTGTAAGTCTCAGGTCAGACGTGGAGTTTCTGGTGACGGACAACTCATTATAAACACAGGACTGCTGCCAATGGAAACAAACGTTGCTTGCATGGCATACGGGACAAATACATATCCAAATTTCGCTCAATATTTCAAATCAAGTTTCACAATAAATCCGTGTCCAAACGTATGGAATCAGGCAGTGGTCAATCCGCAATACGGTTACAAGGAACTTGTGGAAATGGACAATTCATCGGCTGATTCTTCATGGCTCAACGACCACGAAATATTTTCGTTAGCCGTAAAAACTCTTGACAGATGCGAATTTCCAACCTGTATGCAAGTTATTACATATTCTACGCACACACCGTTCAAAGTCATTGCAACAGACAATCTGCAATTCCACAACGATATGCCAACAAAATTGCAAAATTATCTGCATGCGCTCCATTATACCGATAGCTGCATAAACTATTTTCTCACGGAACTGCACAATCATCCGCAATTTTCAGACTCAACAACAATCGTCATCACAGGCGACCACACCGTGTTTAAATCATACATGCTCCAATCGTTCAAACCTTTTGTAGAAAAACACAGCCTTTCAATTCCAACAACACAATCGTATTGTCCGTTACTGATAACATCTAAGTGCCAAACAAACAAACAGACAAAAAAAGATTCATGCTTCCAAATGGATATTTTTCCTACCATAACTCATTTCATAGGATTGGAAGAAACATATTGGAAAGGGTTTGGCATCAACCTCATGGACAGTTCTGCGACAAGAACTATTACTGAAGATTCGTCATATTACTTATCCAACAAACTCATAATCGACAATTTTTTCAAAAATATACCCGTCTATCAAAATCAATAACAATGGAGAAACTTTCTGTAGTCATCATCACTAAAAACGAAGAACGGAACATTGAACGTTGTCTTAAATCAATTATGCCCGTTGCCGACGAAATTATCGTCGTAGATTCCCTTTCGACAGATAAAACGGAAGAACTATGCAAAAACTTCAATGTGAAGTTTATTTCTCAAAAATGGCTCGGTTACTCTAACCAGAAAAATTTTGCTAATTCTCTGACTACCAACAACTACATTCTTTCCATCGATGCAGATGAATGTCTGTCGGAAGAACTGATACAATCTATTCAAAACGAGAAAAACAACAACTTCACTGCACAGGCTTACGACTTTAATCGTGTGACGTTTTTTTGCGGAAATCCCGTAAGACACTGCGGTTGGAACAATGACTACCGCGTCCGTCTATGGGAAAAAGATGCGGCTCAATGGGTGGGCGACATTCACGAATTGCTTAAATTCTCAAACGAAACACCCGTCAAACGTTTGTCTGGCGACATGCTGCATTATTCGTTTCACAGCCTTGAACAACATATTGAACAAATCAATACGTTTTCGTCTCTTTCGGCAAAAGCAAAATTCGACAAAGGAAAAAAATCGTCAATTTTAGCTATCATTTTTCAACCAATGTGGCGATTTATACGAATGTTTTTCTTTCAAAGAGGATTCTTGGACGGATTTACCGGATTTGTTGTCTGCCGAAATTCAGCATACGCAGTCTATCTCAAATATTGTAAGCTTTACATGCTCCAAAAACAAAAAAAATGAACATACTCGTTGTTTTTCCATCGGAACTCGAAGCACGCGGTTTTTCCGCTACAAGCGTCCATACAGTTGAAACGCTGGTTTCTGGCATTGGTGGCTTTGCCACAATGTATAATTTGACTAAGTATTGCGTGAAAAAACGCCCTGACTTTATTATTCATGCAGGAATATGCGGAAGTTTCGACGAAACGCTCAATTTGGGTGACGTAGTTTGCGTAATGATTGACCAATTCGCCGACTTCGGCATAATAGAAAACGGGCAATGGAAAACAGGTTTTGAAATGAAACTCATCAGTTCGCACAAAAAACCATTTACCCAAGGAGAATTAGTTGCTCCCAATAACGACATTGTACCTTATCCGAAAGTAATTGCCGTCACTTCACAAACAATCACAAGTACGACCAAACAACAAGAAGAGCTCGAAAGGAAATTTCATCCTGCCATAGAGACAATGGAAGGCGCGTATGTGCATTATGTTTGCATCCAAGAAGACATTCCTTTTGTTCACATACGAGCAGTTTCCAACACTGTTGGAGAACGCGATAAAACAAAATGGGACATTAAAAGCGCAATTGCAAATCTTCACGAAGCAATCAACAATGTTATTGCAAATCTCTAATTTTCAGCCTGTTTCACAATTCCCCACGGAGTGTAGCTGATATTATGTTCTTTGTTATACTGCAACACCTCCAAATTTGCAGTTTCATCAACTTTTTTACGGTGATGATGTTTGTGAAACATTGTCAAAACATGTTTGTAGACATGAGCATAAATGCCAATCCTATTCAATCGAGCTTCTAAATCAGTATCTTCGCCCGTAGCAGGAATCAAATAGCGTTCGTCGAATCCATTGACTTTCAACAAATCGCTCTTAAACATTCCAAAATTACAACCTAACAAGCCGTGAGTCCTCTGTTTCAAGAACAATTTCCGCAACAGAGGAGACGTAATTCTTATAATATTTTCGGCGTGCCGTTCCTCTTTTTTTATACCTGCCCAAAGCGTTTGTAGTGTAATTCTCGACAATACGCCGTCGGCAACCGATTTCACCGAGAGAGATTCCGTAATTTTCTTTGTCAGCGGCACACGTCTGCCTGCAACGACAACTCCTTCCTGCCGGTATTTCCAATGTTCTTCCAAAAATTTGTGATGAGGCAGACAATCACCATCGATAAAAACGAGATAATCTGCGTCGGAAGCAACCACTGCTTTGTTCAAAATAATATCTTTACGCCATCCCAAATCCTCGTGCCACACGTGTTTTATAGGAAACGGCATTTCGGTTTTCAACTGCATTATGCGTTGTACCACATCTTCCCTCGAGCCATCGTCAGCTATCACAACTTCAAAATCTTTGAACGTCTGCTTTTTCAGTTGTTCAAAAATCATTTCCAACCACAAAATATCGTTGTAAAAAGCTATGATAAGAGAAATCGATTTGTTCATATTTCTTATTAAATTACAAAGCCAAAATTAACACTATTATTGAACTTCGCAAAAATTTGATATTCATCTATTCACATGTTATGAACATAGTTTTCAACATTTCATGCATTTTGTTTGCATTTATGGGATTTTTCATATATTTTTGTCATTATATTACTAATATGGTTACGTGTATGAATGCGAAAACGAGACGACATATAAAACACCTACTCGCTCTAGGATTTGGACTTATTTTCTTGATTTGTTCGTTTAACATATACAAAACGAATGTGGTTACAATCACTTCGGATATTCCCGATGTGGTACAGCCAGGAACGACCATAACCGTCACAATTACCATAAACAAAGGTAATATAGAAGGATTTGGCCGTTTTACGAATACGCTTCCCAAAGGATTCACGGCAACTTCGTCTGACCCGAATTTTTCTTTCAACGACAACACGGTGACCATTTTGTGGGTAAAATTGCCGAAAAGTCCGACGTTTACGGTTTCCTACGACATCGTAATTCCCGAAAAAGTTAAGACGTCTTTCCCTTTCAACGGAAAATTCGGATATGTGCAGAACAACGAAAAACGCTTTGCTGACTTATCGCCGAAGTTGATTCGCGTCACATCGTGCGGTGCGGCACAAGGTCACGACGACAAAGTTCGTCAGACTAACTACGAGGCTGTAACATGCTACAGAACAATCGGCTTTATTGACGACGAGGCAACAGTTTCAGTCCGCATCAACAAATCCGACATTACCGCAATGTGTAAAATTGAGGAAATGATACCCGAAGGTTACATGTTTTCTTCTGTAGACAACGCTGGCAGCGAATATTCCGCATTCGAAAATGTTGCTCGTTTCATGTGGACAAAATCTCCGTCAGACCAAGTATTTTCGGTTGTCTACAAGGTTAAAGCAAAACCAGGATATAACATCAAAGATTTGAACACCAACGGTGCATTTACCGCTTTTGATGCAAAAGGCGACAAAAGTTTCATCATTTTAGACAAAGATGCCCGTATTGACGAAAGTACAGGAAAACAAAGCAGATACGGCAGCGACAATCATGTATTAGACACAAAAGAGGGCGTGAGAGGTCGATATGCTTCTACTAATTCGGCACAAACACTCAAAGATTTTAAATTTAGCTCTGAGCAGACTACATTCTTTGCAAATACGAATGCGGTGAACACACTTTACCGCACCTTTACTCCTACTACACAAACAAATACAGCAGCGACAAACAATGTAAATGCAGAAAAAACAACAATGACTACTGCCTCTACTACATCCACTACTCCGTCTGCTACGAAAACAACGACAACATCGTCTTCCACCACGACAACGTCGACCAATACGGCGTCAACAGCTACGAAAACGACAACTGCGTCAAGCGCAACAGCAACAAATTCTGCAACTAAAACAATTACAACAAATACAGCAGCTACAACAACTTCGGCAACAAAAAACACATCTACAACCCCTGCTACCAAACCAACTACAACATCGACAAGCGTAGCAAGTCAGACAACAACTAAGCCGACAACGACTACTGCGACAAAAACTACAACCGCAAGTACAACAACAAAACCTGCCGCAACTTCGACAAGTACGGCAACAAAAACGGCAACAAACTCGTCGTCTGCAAAAACTGGTACAACAACAGCAAGTTCTACGACAAGAACAACAACCAGCACTGCAGCAAGACCTTCAACGGCTTCAACCACAAAGACTTCCACTACGACGACCAGACCTTCAACAACGTCTACGGCAAAAACATCTCCTTCGACACGGACTAGTACAACTTCAACGTCAGCTAAAACTTCGACTGCACAAACACAGACAAAAACAAATTCTTCAGCCAACACGACTAACGTCAGATTCAGAATTCAAGTTGCTGCGACACAGAAAATGTTGCAAAACAGCAAAGTATACTTCGCAAAACGAAACATCAACCAACCTGTTGCCGTCGAACATATCGGCAACATGTACAAATACACGATAGAAAACTACGAAACATACTTGCAAGCCCGTAACAGACGTAACGAAGTGTGGGAGAAAACCCCAATTAAAGGTGCGTTCATCGTTGCATACAACGGGAAACAACGAATTACGGTTCAGGAAGCCCTCATGATTACAAAACAAAAATGGGTTAAATAAAATAAATTGTCTACCATTGCAAGCATGAAAACCAAGATAGTTTTTATCATATTGATTTTCACATCTGTATTTGCTTTTCCACAAGGGAACGCAGACACAGAATTGAGCACGTTCGACAAAATCTTGCAATTAGACAAACCTGCAATCACGGGAGGCATTCGCATGCCAATTTTCACATTAGGAACCGGCGTAGTTTCGTATCACGGAGATATTATGAACGACGAACCGGCAAACTTCTCCATCGGATGCAACGCAATTCATTTTGAAATGCAACAAAACATTACACCATATCTGCAATTGGGAATTCGATACCTACGAAGCGAATTACGAGGAAATTCGTATTATCCTGACATACAGACATTTTTCAATTTCAAAACAGAAGTTAATTCTTTCGGAGCATTTGCAAGATATAATTTTTCGAACTTTTCAATCGTAACAAAACATTCAAATATTTTTAGTCCATATACAAGTTTAGGAATCTCATTTCTTCAGCGTCCCGAGGCACGAGGAGACTGGTATACAGGCAACAAGAAAATTTATTTGTGGACTGACGGCTCTTTTAGAACGTCACCAGAAACAGGCTACAACGCATCGCAAGCTTCCATTGTGTACCGCGATTTTGAATACGAAACAGCTTTGCAAGTCGAAAACATCGACAACAAAAAATACTACTCCCCCGTTATTCTCACATTTCCTGTGGAGTTAGGTATTGAATACAATATTTCCAAAGTATTGAAAATCAATTTAGGTTATCAATATCATTTTACAGCGACAAACACGTTGGACGACATCACTAAAAACGGAAAAAACGACGCTCGCAAAGGGTCAAAACTTCCTGACGGATATTCGTATGCCTACGTAAGTCTTTCGGCACATCTTGGAAATATTCAAAAGAAACAAAAATTCGAAGCACTCGACAACGAAGACTACTACGTCGACTGGGACGAAGACCAAGATGGCATTGACGAAACCGAAGATGACTGTCCGTACACTCCACGTGGTGTCGAAGTATACGCAAACGGCTGTCCGCTTGACGACGACAACGACGGAATACCAAACTTTAAAGATATTGAAAATCAAACCAATGCATTTTTCCGTGACGAACATGGGAAAGGCATGAGCGAAGAAGAACTAATCGACCGCATGACTAAGGGCGACAAACTCCTTCAATCGGAATTGTACACCTACTATCCTGATTTAATGAACGGACGGACACACGCAAAACAATTCTACAAGCGTATTCCAAAAAAATACAAAATCTGCGACCTCGACAGAAACGACTACATTGACTTGGACGAACTGCTCTACACCATTGATTCATTCTTCGACGAAGGTCCAGATGCGGGTCCAGGCTCTGTTATGACAAGCAAAGATTTGTCGGAATTGATTGAATTTTTCTTCTTACAGTAAATTTTCTTGAATTTTTATGTCAAATTCCTTTGGCATATAAAAATATTTCTCATTTTTGCCCTCAAAAAATACGAAATGAGTCTTATTAAATCTATTTCAGGTATTCGAGGGACAATCGGCGGATACGTAAACAACAATTTAACTCCCGTTGACATTATAGCATTCACCTCGGCGTATGGTTCATGGGTTAAGGCAAACACCCAAAATGGAACGAATAAAATAGTTGTCGGTCGCGACGCACGGCTTTCGGGCGACATGGTTAGCAATCTTGTGATGCACACTTTGGTTGCATTAGGGTTCAAAGTAGTAAACATAGGACTGGCAACCACTCCGACAACGGAAATTGCCGTAACCGAAGAACATGCCGACGGAGGAATCATCATCACGGCAAGCCACAATCCAAAACAATGGAATGCCCTCAAATTACTGAACGACAAAGGAGAGTTTCTTAACGATGCCGAAGGGAAGGACGTTCTTGCTCGTGCAGAAAAAGCAGAATTTCAATACAACGACATTGATTCGTTGGGACATATTGAGCACAAAAACACCTATAATACTATACATATTAACAAGGTACTCTCTCTCCCATTGGTTGACGTAAATGCAATCAAAAATGCAAATTTCACGGTTGCAATTGACTGCGTAAACTCAGTGGGCGGGCTTATTCTACCTGAATTATTAGAAAAACTTGGTGTAAAAAATATCATAAAACTTAACTGCGAGGCGACAGGCGTTTTCGCACACACGCCAGAACCAATTCCTGAAAATCTTGTCGACACTGCAGCTGCAATCAGAAACAACAAAGTTGACGTAGGTTTTGTAGTGGACCCCGACGTTGACCGTTTGGCAATAATAAACGAAGACGGAACAATGTTCGGCGAAGAGTACACGCTTGTTTCCGTTGCCGATTACGTACTACAACACACGCCAGGAAACACTGTCAGCAATTTATCGTCTACACGGGCATTGTCGGATGTTACGAAAAAATATGGGAAAGAATACAATGCGGCAGCCGTAGGCGAAGTGAATGTTGTGACAAAAATGAAAGCAACAAACGCAATCATCGGAGGAGAAGGGAACGGCGGTGTAATTTATCCTGAAATTCACTACGGACGTGATGCTTTGGTAGGAATTGCATTGTTCCTCAGTTTGTTGGCAAAATCTGGTAAAAAATGTTCGGATTTACGAAAGACATATCCAAACTACGTGATTTCAAAGAACAAAATCCAACTTACACCAGAAACCGACGTAGACGCAATATTGGCAAACATAGCCGACTTGTACAAAAACGAAAAAGTAAACACTATCGACGGCGTAAAAATCGATTTTAGTGACGGATGGGTACATCTCCGCAAATCAAACACAGAACCAATTATCCGAATATACGCAGAAAGTTCAAGTACAGAAGCAGCTGACACGCTTGCAAAACAAATTATGGATAAAATTAAGAGATAATTTTTTCAGAGTGTTTGTTTTTTTAGAGTATTTTATATTTTTGGGCACGATTTGAAAATAACATATTTATGGCACAATCTAAATCAAAACCACGTGTAATTAAAGACTTTGACAAGTTAGACAAAGAAATACAAGAACACATTGCACAATTGTATCCAAACGGATTTGCAGAACATTTAATCACCTACACCGACCCGAAGACCAGTCTTGAACGATTTGCTCTGCCTTACGAAACCGAAGACAGATACTACATGGTTCGTATGGACGAATATATGGAATCGCAAGTTGACAGCGGCGATGCAATAGACGATTTCGGAAAAGACGACAGCGACGATTTAATTGATTTAGGTATCGATAACATGGAAAAACCTTCTGAAATTAAAATTGAAGAAGATGATGAAGAAGAAGACGATGAAGACGACGACATTGTAAATAAAAACGATTTCGACGACGAAGACGATGAAGACGAAAATACCGACGAAATTGATGATGAAGAAGATGACGATGATGACGAAAAATAAATAGTTTTTTTATGGGAAGAGCATTTGAATATAGACGAGCAGCAAAGGAGAAACGTTGGGGAACAATGTCCCGCCTATTTCCAAGATTGGCAAAAAGTATCACAATAGCTGCAAAAGAAGGCGGTCCAGACCCTTCTATGAACGCTAAATTACGTACAGCAATCATGACGGCAAAGGCACAAAATATGCCAAAAACCAACATTGACGCTGCAATTAAACGTGCCACAAGCAAAGACGTTGAAAATTACACCGAAGTAGTATACGAAGGCAAAGGCCCTCATGGTGTTTTGGTCGTTGTGGAATGTGCAACCGACAACACGACGAGAACCGTGGCAAACGTAAAATCATATTTCAACAAGCTTGGTGGCTCACTCGCCCCTTCTGGTTCTTTTGAATATATGTTTTCTCGTAAGGCTGTCATTCAAATCAAGAAAACCGAAGGTATGGACCTCGAAGAATTGGAACTGAATCTGATTGACGCAGGTTTGGAATCAATAGAATGCGATGATGAAGAAGGCATTGTAATAATGTATGCCGATTTCAAAGATTTTGGTAATATGGCAAAAGCCGTTGAAGACAACAATCTTGAATTGGTTAAAGCAGAATTGCAACGTATTCCGAACGATGTTCAGGAATTTTCGGAAGAACAAATGGTTGACATTGACAAACTCATTGACCGTTTGGAGGAAGACGACGACGTGCAAGCGGTTTTCACGAATATCGCATAATAATTCACACACTATTAATAAAAAACGTCATAGAAAATTCTATGACGTTTTTTTATTGCCCCAAATAAAATCTACTATTGTAAATGTTTTTCCAAATCTTCGCGCATTGAACCAACTATGGGCAAAGATTTTTGCAATTTAAAATCAAAATGCACACAAATCACTTTTGATTTTGCACAGAGTTTGCCGTCCTGCCACAATTCGTGCATCACATCGAACGAAGAATTACCCAATCGTCCTATCCATGTCTTGATTTCAACTGGCGAATGAAAAAAAATCTGCCCGAGATAATCCACCTCCATTCTCGCCATGATTATGTTCCACTTGTCAAAATCCATATTGGGATTCAAAATACGAAATAACGGCGTCCGGGCTTCTTCGAACCAACATGGAAGAACGGTATTATTTATATGCCCGAGAGCATCGGTATCGGCAACACGAGGAGTGATTGTGTAAGAGAACATATTATGAATTAGAAATTAAGAGTTATGAATTTTTACCAATTGAGCATTACACATTACGCATTATATTACGGTAGTACGATTTCCAGCAAATCATTCAATTGCAACAAACTATTTTTGGTCGTGTCTTGGAACGAAACATTTATCGTACCCGAATATGAGTCCGAAACACGCATTTCGGCTGATTTTACAATATTAGAATATGAATAAACCAATGAATCGGCACCCAACTGATGTAAATATTTATGCACAGTTTCGGGATAATTCTTTATCGTAAAATCAATGTAATGATACGAAACGTTACCCTGTACATTGTTCACCAAAGAAGAAACCATATTTTCTGAATCCGATTGAATTTCTTTATTTTCAACTAATTGACGTGCATACGCATCATCAGTTGTAACAATCATCGCTTCGTCTCGACACACAACTTTTAGCGGGAATCCCATCAGTTTCGAAAAATCATATACTCCTGGAATTACCTGAGCACAAGCGTCTTGCGAAATATGATTCAACACAAAAACAGGGATTTTTGAATCTTTCAACGAAAATGCCAAGGCAATATGCGGGAACGTAGATTTTTCATCTTTTTGAAAATGCTTCCAAACCATTGTGTTTACGACCGAAACCGTTTTTTGGAATGCAAACGTGCGAATTGGCTCCAACGACACATCATACATAGAAAAAGCAACTTCGCCCGAAAATGAATTCACAAAATCAGAAACTTGAAGATTCAATTTCGACAACTCTTTTTCTATATATTCATAAAAACTTGTGTTTGAAAATTGTTTCGACAAAAGACTCGGTTCAACCGCCATAGAAACAAACCACAATGAATTTGACGGAAGAACAGAACAGAACGACGAATCAAACTGCTTTCTCATGAAATTATTTTTCTTCCAATACCGCTTGAACGAAGCCTTGGGAACGCTTGAAAACGACACGTTCAAATCGGTATCGAACGAAGCATCAACATGCACATATTCCGGCATGGCGATAGAATTAAACAATGCAGGAATATCGGAATACCACAACAAATATGTTTCTATACATTTATCCGTCGCCATCCATACGGACACGTCGTTTCTTTTCTTATAAAACGAACGGAAATCGGTATTTATAGCCAAAGAACCATCTGTTGTCATAAAAATGTCGTTGATACACTCCACAATTCCTTTTGTATGAAGCATGGCAGAACCGAACAACGCCATTTCGTCGTTGTATGCCACCCACGAATAACGGTCGTTATTAACATAGCACACGCATTTATTCGTTCCCTCTAATCTTACATAATTTTCGCCAAGATGTTTGTGGAGGAATGTTGAAAACTGAGCTGAATCGCTCAACATGATGGACATACACTTATATGCATTTCTAAATTCCGTTGAAGGAATAAGATAGGCCATGATTTCCGACTCAGAAGCAACGCCTGTAAGATCGGTTGGCGCAAAAACGGTTTCGACCGAAAAATCGAATGTTTCATTTGAGAATCCGTAACTTGCAAGATACGCCAAAACTTTTTTTGTAGCCCTCTCCCCCTTCGTTTCGGATTTTTCAAACATTGAATTTCTATCAATTGTAATCACCGACGCGGTGTTCTTGGGAATATATTTTACCTGACGAGGCATTTTAGTACACGCCCCAAACAACACTACTGACGAGACGAGAAGTACTTTTACTGAAGATGCAACTGACATATCAATTTATTTTCACAAAAATAACAAAAAATGTATTACTCCTCGATAAAAACAACGACATTGTATCTTTCTTTGAAAAAAAATTACATTCTGTAATTTTGATTGAACAAAAATCACTATTTTCGTACAAAATCGACAAATCCGAATGCGAACGCTTCTACAAAAGGTAATTGAAATCGGACAGAAAGTGAAATCTGTCCATGTTATGCTTCCCGAAATATGCAACTGCATTTCTGTCTTCCCCGACGTAATCGGCGTGCTTATCGCATATAAAGACATAAATTATTACAGTACGCATTTCACCATCAGTGGAAAGGTTCAGTCGCAAAAACTCATGATTGGTGACAAAAACATCGGAAACATCACCATTTACTACAAAGAAAATCCTGAGTTTCAAATATTTGAGGAAGAAGAAATTTTCTACGTTGCGACAATTATCTCGGGTTTTATTTCCGAAAACAGACTTGTTGAAGTTTCTGACGCATACGAAAAAAAGAATATTGAGTTCAACATCATAAAACAGGTAAAACACATTATAAATGAAGGATTGCCGCTCGGCGAACTGCTGCAAAAAATCTGCGACACGTTACCGAATTTAGGAGAAGAACCAGAATTCACTTGTTGCAGAATAACTTACGACGATTTATCATATACCTCGTACGGATTTAAGGAAACGCAATGGTCTATAAAAGAATCATTTGTATCGTTCGAAAACACGACGGGAACGATTGAAATTTTTTATATTCAGGACATTCATCCCGACAAAGACGAAAAGTTTTCGCCCGAAGATCACGAACTTGCGAATACCGTCGGAACCCTTATCTGTCGCTACATCAACGACATACGAGGCAGGTTGCTTTCAAACAACCCTATTGTAAACAATAATCCGACAAGCAAGGAAGGACTTTCGCGTGAATCGCTCATAAACAGCGACCAACCGATACAAAAACTGCTGAACGAACAGACGTTGGACAAATACATCTACCTCGACATGATGAAACACAAAGTGTCGCAGATTTTGTTTGTCGCAACCATGTACGACGCGTTCAATTTGGAAAAAGACGATAGTTTCTTTGAAAAGTTCATGGGACCTATCTACCAATACAGCATTTTCACCTTGCCTCGAATTATTGCCGTTTCGTCAAACGAACAGGCATTGGATTTGCTCAAGACAACGCATTTCGACTTAATCGTGCTGATGGTCGGAGCCGATGTGCAAAAACCAATGACGCTCAGTTCGGAAATACGCAACATCACAAGTGATGTGCCGATATACCTGCTACTGAACCCACGTTCAAATATTTCGTATTTCGAAGATTTGGTCGTAAAAACCACGCTGTTCAATAAAATATTTGTATGGAACGGCGATTCACAGATTTTCTTCGCAATGGTAAAATCATTGGAAGATTTGGCGAACGTGGAAAACGACACGAAAATCGGTCTCGTGCGAACTATGCTGCTTATAGAAGATTCTCCGCAGTATTATTCAAAATATCTTCCTGTGATATTTTCCGTTCTGTTCAACCAAGTTGGCGACCAAATTGCCGATTACGAGTCGAACGAACTTGAAAAACTTTCAAAAATCCGTTCGCGGCCAAAACTGTTGTGGGCACAAAGCTACGAAGAAGCGACGTTTTTATTCAATAAATACAAAGACTTCATGACCTGCGTGATTTCCGATGCCGAATTTTCTCGTAACGGAAAATTAGACACAGAAGCAGGCATAGCATTTTTGGAACACGTCCGCGAGTACAATAAAAACTTGCCGATTCTGCTTCAGTCTTCGGAAATGAAATATGCAATGTTGGCGAAAGACATTCATGCAAAGTTCGTCAACAAAAAATCCGACATGCTGCTTGATAAAATCAAGAAATTCGTGATGCACAATTTCGGATACGGTGATTTCATTTTCCGTAACGGCAAAGGCGAACCAATTGCTAAGGCACGTAACCTTCGAGAATTTGAAATGTGCCTCCGTACCATTCCCGACGATTCGCTCAAGTATCACGCCGACCAGAACCAATTCTCGGTTTGGCTCATGGGACGTGGCGAAATTGAGCTTGCACGTCAGCTGAACCCTATTAAATTGTCGGATTTGGGAGACGATGTTTCTGAGCTGCGAAGAATGAACAACATCATTCTCGACCAATACCGTCAGACCAAAAAACGCGGAAAAATTCTGTCGTTCGAAGAAACTGCCGTAATTGACGAAAAAAATGTAGTGACACTTGCATCCGGTTCTCTCGGTGGCAAAGGACGTGGTTTGGCTTTTGTCAATACACTCATAAACAGCATCGACATCAACCCGTTTGCCGACAGAATTGCAATTAGAACGCCTAAAACCGCCATCATCGGTACTGACGAATTTGAACGATTCCTCAAAGCAAATTTTGCAGGAAAAAATCTTTTCACAAAAGACCTGCCCGAAGACAGAATTAAAGATTTATTCATAGCAGGCCGTCTGTCCGAAGACCTGAAGCGGAAACTTGCAACACTTCTCGAGCAGCTCGACAGACCTCTTGCAGTCCGCTCGTCAAGTATTTTCGAAGATTCTGTGACACAGCCACTTGCAGGTGTATTCAACACATACATCATTCCGAACAACAGCAAAGACATGCACAAACGACTCAACGACCTTGAGGTTGCAATTAAATTAGTCTATGCCTGCGTGTTCGGCGAACAAGTAAAAGAATTTTATAAATCAACCGGTCACAAACTCGAAGAGGAAAAAATGGCCATCGTCATTCAGGAATTGGTCGGAGAATATTACGACAACTACTATTATCCGCACATTTCGGGCGTGGCTCAATCATACAACTACTACCCTGTTGCACACATGAAACCCGAAGAAGGGTTCTCCGTATGTGCCGTAGGATTAGGATTTTACATTGTCGATGGTGGAAAGGCTTATCGGTTTTCTCCACATTATCCGAAAGTCGACATAATGAGTCCGAAAGATCAAATCGGCTCTTCGCAGACAAACTTCTACGCCGTAGACTTCACGAAACAAGATGTAAACTACAAACGCGACGGAGAACATGCGGCATTGACACTCCTCCCGATTTCCGAAGCAGAGAAACACAAAACGTTGCATCACTGTGCGTCGGTCTACAACTACGAAAACGACCGCATAGAACCAGGACTATCCACTCCCGGTCCTCGAATCATCAATTTTGCGGATATTCTAAAATACGACTACACGCCGTTGGCGGAAATTCTTTCCCTTATGCTCAACACCGTTCAGGAAGCTATGGGTACGCCAGTGGAAATTGAATTTGCTGTTGATTTAAACGAAAACGAAGACGGAGTACCATCATTCTATCTTCTTCAGATAAAACCACTTACGGGAAGTCTCATCACCGAAAATTCATTCCCCGAAGAGTTGCTCAATGCTCCGAAATTACTTAACACTACATCGTGCATGGGCAACGGCGTTATCAACAACATCTGCGACGTGGTTTATGTTGATTTAGACAAATTCGACAAACTACGTACGGTTGAAATGACCGCAGAAATCGAGAAAATCAACAAATCAATGGTGGAACAAGGCAAGAAATATATCCTCATCGGTCCCGGCCGCTGGGGAACAAGCGACAGATTTTTGGGAATCCCCGTATTGTGGTCGCAAATTTCGAACGCAAAAGTCATTGTGGAAATAAGCCTTTCGAATTTCCCTCTTGATGCTTCGCTCGGTTCGCACTTCTTCCACAACATTTCCACCATGAACGTCGGTTATTTTGCAATTGAAAACACGAACGAACAGAATTTTATCGACTGGGATATTCTTAAAAGACAAAAAATTGTAGAAACAACCGAATTTTTCGTTCACGTCCAGTTCGAAAAGAACCTTTGCGTCTACATGCAGGGAAAAGAAAGAGAAGCACAAATTTATGTAAACGAAATAGACGAACAATGATAAACGTAATTGTAATAGGATCGCATTATTTACAGGCTGAATGTATTGCCATGACGATTGAATCAAACTCCGATTTCAAAGTCCTCGACGTACAGCCACGGACAAAAGACATTCTCCAAAAAACATACGAAGACCCTGTACACGTAGTCATAAAGAATATTCCGCACATAACAAAAGACGACATTAGCGATGTGGAAGAAATTCAACGGCTTCATCCTCGTGCCAAGATTCTGATTATTTCGTACGCAGAAAACGAAGAAACGATTTTCAACATCATAAAAATCGGAGCTAAAGGATTTTTGTCGCACGATGCTACAACACAAGACTTATTCGAGGCAATTTACTCATTACGAAACGGTTACGACTATTTCAGCAAGGTAATCACCAACATTTTGCTCAACCGCTACGTTTCGTCAATCCAAAATAATGAGAAAATCAACGACGAAGATGTGGAAAAACTGAGTACCCGCGAAATAGAAATACTTACACTTTGGGGAAACAGTTACACAAACCCCGAAATTGCCGACACATTGCACATCAGCATCCGTACTGTGGAAACACACAAGACGCACATTATGCAAAAACTAAATCTTAAAACACAAGTCGACCTTATAAAATATGCAATAAGGAACAACATTATTGATTTGTAACATGGACAAATCCAAAATATTAGGGCATTTTGCCATATTTACCGCATACACCATATTCGGGTTCAACATCATAACCTGCAAAAATCTTGTCTCGTTTGGAATAATCTCCCCTATGGGCATATTTTGTCTGCGTGCCATCGGGGCTACAATCTGTTTTTGGCTTCTTTCACTTTTTTTGCCCAAAGAAAAAGTCGACCTAAAAGATTTGCCCAAGATTTTCCTCGCATCGATGTTGGGATTGTTTCTCACACAAATCAGTTTTCTCAAGGCAATGACAATCACCACACCGGTGGACGCTTCCATAATGACCTCGTTGACACCGATTTTCACCATGTTCATTGCGGCATTTTTCTTAAAAGAACCTATCACACTAAAAAAAGCTGGCGGTGTGGCAATTAGTTTTTTCGGTGTCATTTTATTGATACTCAACAGCGTCCATGCGCCAAACGGTATTGAACACAGCCACCCGATGGGATTATTTCTCATGATGTGCAACTGTTTATTCTTCGCCCTCTATTTAGGTGCATTCAAGCCGTTGGTACAAAAATACGGAACGGTGACATTCATGAAGTGGATGTTTCTTTTCTCTGCCATTGCAACATTTCCGTTGAATTTCACAGAAATGACAACCATCAACTACACGAATCTCCCGAATGAATTATTGTGGAATTTGGCATTTACCGTCATCTGTGCCACGTTCATAGCATATTTTTTAGTCCCTATCGGTCAAAAAAGTCTTCGACCGACTGTGGTCAGCATGTATGCGTATATACAACCATTTATTGCCGCATTCGTAAGCATAGCACTCCAGATGGACAGACTGACATGGCAGAAAATCATCGCAGCAGTATTGGTGTTTACTGGTGTTACATTAGTAAACAAAAGTAAAGCACGGGAAGACATGCAATAACCTTTGAAAATATCTACAAGAAAACTTAATAATTCAAATTTGCATATATACGATTTTGCCGAGACAGGCATACAACTGATTTTGTGACCTATAGAAATAAAAAATGCCGCACGAAATCCGCACGGCATTCTCATCAATATTGTTTAATTTGCTTATTGTAACTTACGCAAAAGATTGTTCAATGAACATTTTCCAGGAAGCGTAGCCACCACTTCGTCTATCGACATACGAACCTGATTCATCGTGTCGCGTTCGCGAACGGTAACCGTGTTGTCTTCCAACGTTTGGTGGTCAACTGTTACGCAATATGGCGTACCGATTGAATCCTGACGACGATAGCGTTTCCCGATAGAATCCTTTTCTTCGTATTGACAGTTGCATTCAATCTCCAACTGACGCATAATTTTTTGCGCAACTTCTGGCAAACCGTCTTTCTTAACCAACGGCATAACCGCAATTTTCACTGGAGCCAACGCAGCTGGAATACGGAGCACGTCGCGCATTTCGCCGTCAACTTGCTCTTCGCAGTACGAGTTGCACAACACAGCCAACACCGTTCTGTCCAAACCAATTGAAGTTTCGATTACGTATGGCACATAACTTTCATTCAATTCTGGGTCGAAATATTGAATTTTCTTTCCTGAGAATTTTTGGTGCTGGCTCAAGTCGAAGTTCGTACGTGAGTGAATACCTTCCAATTCCTTGAATCCCATTGGGAAATTAAATTCAATGTCGGTTGCCGCATTTGCATAGTGGGCAAGTTTTTCGTGGTCGTGGAAGCGATAGTTTTGTTCGCCCATACCCATTGCCTTGTGCCATGCGAGACGTGTTTCCTTCCATTTCTTGAACCATTCCATTTCTGAGCCAGGGCGAACGAAGAACTGCATTTCCATCTGCTCGAATTCAC
>JAEEGL011647181.1_pt1 | contig 18602 bp, 7 predicted proteins | sample 9134231 | NCBI WGS metagenome assembly JAEEGL01 (sample SAMN16246548, study PRJNA631951) | gut metagenome | biome: gut microbiome; feature: rumen; material: fiber-attached | host: Bos | place: Iran: Karaj | collected 2018-10 | reverse complement strand
GAGCGCCGCAACACCATCCTCAAGTCTATCGAGGACCAGGGCAAGCTCACGGACGAGCTCAAGGCGAAAATCCTCGCCTGTGGCACGAAGAGTGCCCTTGAGGACCTTTACCTCCCCTTCAAGCCCAAGCGCCGCACCCGCGCGATGATCGCCCGCGAACGCGGCCTCGAACCGCTCGCCGAGAAGATTCTCGCCCAGCCCGACGGCAATCCCGATGCGGACGCGGCCGCCTTCGTCGACGCAGAAAAGGGTGTCGCGGACACCGCCTCCGCCCTCGCCGGTGCGCGCGACATTGTCGCCGAGCGCATCGCCGAGGACGCCGATGTCCGCGGTCTTGTCCGCCACGCCTACGCGACGACCGCGCAGGTCGTCTCGGAGGTCGTCGAGCCCCGCCCGAAAGAGCCCACGAAATTCGAGCAGTACTACGAGTTCAGCGAATCCGCCGCGACAATTCCTTCGCACCGCTATCTCGCCATCCGCCGCGGGCAGACCGAGGGCGTCCTCCGCGTGAAGCTGGACGTCGATTCCGAACCCCTCGTCGACGAGATCGCCAAGCGGAACAACATCCGTTCCGGCACCCCCTACGGCGCACAGCTCCGCTCCGCTGTGGAGGACGCCTACCGGCGTCTCATCGCGCCGTCTGTCGAAGTCGATGTCTCGGTCGAGATGAAGCTCAAGGCCGACCGCGCCGCCGTCGAGGTTTTCGCCGACAACCTCCGCAACCTCCTTCTTGCCGCGCCGCTCGGCGAACACCGCGTCATCGGCATCGACCCCGGCCTGCGCACCGGTTGCAAGTGCGCCGCGCTTGATGCGACGGGCAAGTTTCTTGACACTGTCACTATCTACCTCGCGCAAGGCGGGCGCAGCCTCATGGAGGCCAAGATCGACCTTCTCCGGTTCATCCAGAAGCACCGTCCCGAGGCCATCGCCATCGGCAACGGCACGGGCGGACGCGAAACGGAGGCCTTCGTCCGCGAGGCCCTCAAGCAGGCGAACGCCACGAAGATCATCGTCGTTAGCGTCAGCGAGGCCGGCGCATCGGTCTACAGCGCCTCCGACATCGCCCGCGAGGAGTTTCCGGACCTCGACCTCACGATCCGCGGGGCGATTTCCATTGCCCGCCGCTTGCTCGATCCGCTTGCGGAACTCGTCAAGATCGACCCGAAGGCCATCGGCGTTGGCCAGTACCAGCACGACGTCTACCAGCCGATGCTCGCGGACAAGCTCGGCGAGGTCGTCGAAAGCTGCGTGAACCATGTCGGTGTCGAACTCAACACGGCCAGCGCGCCGCTTTTGGCGCGCGTCTCCGGCGTCGGCCCGTCGATGGCGAAGAAGATCATTGCCTACCGTGACGGACACGGCGCCTTCAAGTCGCGCCAGGAACTGCTCAACGTCCCGACGCTTGGACCGAAGACCTTCGAGCAGGCGGCCGGCTTCCTCCGCATTCGCGGCGCCGAGAACCCGCTCGACGCCTCGGCCGTCCACCCCGAACGCTACGCCCTCGTCGAGAAGATGGCGAAGGACATGGGCGTCGACCTCCGCGCGATGATTGGCAACGCCCAGCTCGTCGACGGCATCCACTTGCGCGACTACGTTTCCGGCGACGTTGGCGAACTCACGCTCAAGGACATTCTCGCCGAACTCAAGAAGCCGGGACGCGATCCGCGCGCCTCTTTTGAGATGCCGAAGTTCCTCGACGACGTCCTCACCATCGAGGATGTGAAGCCGGGCATGCAGATTGAGGGCGTCGTCACCAACGTCGCCGCCTTCGGCGCCTTCGTCGACATCGGCGTCCACCAGGACGGCCTTGTTCACGTCTCGCAGCTTTCCGACCGCTTTGTCCGCGACCCGGCAGAAGTCGTCAAGGTCGGCCAGAAACTCAAGGTCACGGTCCTCGAAGTCGATGTCGCCCGCAAGCGCATTTCGCTTTCGGCGCGTTCCAACCCTCAGATTGGTCCGCGTCCGCCGCGCGGCGACCGCGGTCCCGGTGGCTACGGACGTGGTGGATTCAATCGCGATGTCGACCGCGATGGCGGACAGGTTTGGCGGAGCGGCCCTTCCGGATTTGGCTCCAACCCATTCTCGGGCCTTTGACACGGAAAGCCTGCCGGACATCCCCTTTACTCGCCCCATGAACCACCCTCTGTTCCGCTCGAACTGGCATAGCCACACATACCGCTGCAAGCACGCGGCGGGCGATGTGGCCGACTACTGCGCCGAAGCTTTGCGTGCCGGCATCACCACGCTCGGCATATCAGACCACACCCCGACGATGGACGGTCGTTGGGACAGCGTTCGCATGGATTACGCGCAAATGCCGGACTACATTGATGCCATCCGCTTCGCCGCGGACACATATCCCGGGATAAGGATATACGCCGGCCTTGAATGCGAATGGGTTCCATCCTTTGGGTTGGACTGGTTCGAGGGCGACCTTCGAGGTCAGTTCGGCTTGGACTTCATCGCCTTTGCGCCGCATTCATTCACGATGGAGGCGGGGTCGGAGCACTGGCACAACTCCTTCCTGCGCTCCCCCACGATCGACCAGAAGGCGTGGGTGCGCGGTTACGCGCGGTATGTTGTCGATGGCATCGACACGGGGCTTTTCGACTATGTCGCCCATCCTGACCTCATCGGCTGCTTCTGCACCGCATGGACGCCCGACTGCGCCGCCGCCGCCCGTGACATCGCACAGGCCGCGCGCGACGCGGGGATGCCATTGGAAATCAACACCTCCGGCTTCCGCAAGCCGTGGGTAAAGGACGACGACGGCACAGTTCGGCCGCAGTATCCCTGGCTTCCGTTTTGGCAGATTGTGGCGGAGGAGGGGACGCGTGTCATCCTGAACACCGATGCCCACGCCCCGTCGCTCATCGCCGCCTCGCTCAACGAGGCCTACGACCTTGCCGACGCCGCCGGCATAGAGATATCCATTCCAATTTCCCCGTTGGAATTCCACTATCACGTGGGTGGAAGATAGCCCCTGCCGCGAGACGGGCAATGAAGGGCTTGACGGTCCGTCGCAAGGTTCTAAGACGGTGGTTCTTGCAAAACCCCGGCCGCGACGATGCGCGGCCCTCCCAAGTGCCGTGAATGGGAGGGCCCGGCATCGTCCGGGCCGCAATCACGGAGGTTTTGCAAGAGCCTCAGACGGTCAGTTCCAGCGTGGATCGCCCGTCGGGGGCGAGGGAGAACTCCCTCACGACGGTTTTGCCGTTGGATGTCGCCTCGAGCGAGTATGCGCCGTAGAAGCCGCGGAAGGAGAACCGCCCGCCCGGAGCCTCGCGGTCGATGTTCGTTCGCCACTCGCGCCCGAAGAGGTCGCGGATGACTTCGTATGCAGGCTTTGGCGAGAGGTCGAAGCGGCACAGCCCCCCATGGAAGATGTTCTCCCCGCCCGAGAAGTCGCCGGGCTTTGTGCCGAAGGCATATCCGTCGGGGAGGTTCCAGTATATGATCGCCTCCATGGCGCGATGGGAGAACCAGATGCGGTAGAGTTCGCGCACGATTTCCGCCTGCACCTCTTCGTCTCCCGGGTCCTCCGAGTAGGCGGGGATGGTTGTTTCGGTTATCTGGAGAGGCCTGCCGAGCAGCGCGTAGGTGTCCATGACGTCGAAGAGGCGTTGCGGGTCGTACCGCTCGGCCGCCCTAGCCGCGACTTTCGCCATGTCCGTGCCCCAGAACGAATGGAACTGCATGCCTATGCCATCGATGCGGCAGCCTTTCAGAAGGGCGTTCTCGACCATCAGGTAGTAGGCGCTTCTAGGCCCCCAGCTGTTCCAGGCCGTGTCGGAGTCCTCGTTTATGATCAGCCGGTTGGCGGGAAAGTACCTCTCCGCCGTCTTGAAACTCCACTCGACGAGGTCCGGCGCGGAGAAGATGCTCGTCTCACCGCGACGGAAGGAGATGAGAAGCTCGTTCGTGACCTCCCACATGGGGATGCGGCGGGCATAGCGCTCCGCCAGTTCGCGGAAGCGTTTTTCGAGGAACGCCTTTTCCTTCTGCACGTCGCCCTTTGCCCAGTCGGGACAGGTATAGCCCGCCGGATAGTTGAGGCAGTGCGCCTTCGGCTCTATGCCGTTCGCCTCGCACCATTCGACGCAGAGATCGGGCGACGGACGGCGGTAGACGCGAGGGGAGTCCTTCGCGTAGCGCGGCTTTCCCTGCTCCGGTTCGAGGTCCTTCCAGTAGAACGGGAGGGTTGCGAGGTTGAAGGCCTCGGCGAACCGGGCCTTGTAGGCCTCGTTCTTGTCGGCGCCGTCGGGAATTTCGTCGAGCATGAAGAGGTTGGCGCCGTATTTGAAGCGATGGCTCTTCTGCTTTAAAACGACATGAACGTTTTCGCAGGGACGCCCCTCGGCGTCCTTGAAGGACAGCGTCATCGTTCCCTTTCGATTCTCCTCGATTCCCGCCTTTACGCGGGCGTCGGTCTCTGCCGCCGCCGAACGGAACCGGCCAAGCACACTCTTTGGGTCATACTTCATGTTGGTTGCCTTTTTTCAATTCGCTACCATTATCCTTGCTTTCCCCGTCACATTTCAAGCAAAAACAACGGTCCCTTCCGTCAAATCGCAAAACATCGTTTGTAATTTTGCAACGGCACTTGCGCCATGTGGCCGTTTATGATACTATTAAGCGTATGAAAACCATATTTGCCATAGCGCTTCTTGCCGCTGCGGGGATGCAGGCGGCCAACATCTCGAGATTCATCGAATACGTCGAGACTGACGGCAGCGGAAACACGGCGGGCGAATACATCCTCCTCGACTACACCCCTTCATCCAACTCGGTCGTCGAAGCCGAGGTCGCCATCCGCAAGCATGATGCGACGCACGGCGTTTTCTGCGCCCGCGGCAATGACACGGGGACGGACACATTTACCCTCTTCTATTATAACAAGCAGGGTTTTCGCTGGGATTACAATCGCACCACCGCTGAGTACCAGAAAAGCATCACCGTCGACAGGAAATACAAGATTCGCTGCTCAAACGAGGGCTTCTGGCTCGACGGAACGAAGTGTTCGTTGATCAATGTGTCCCCGCTCAACTATGTTCCGGCAAACCGCATGATGCTTTTTGCCTCCTACACCTGTCAGCCAACGGAGACGCCAACCGCCCCGGGAAACTACGCGAAGATGCGCCTCTATTCCTTCAAGGCGTGGGACAACAACGGAGCGGCGCTCCGCGTCGATCTCCATCCCTGCGTGGACACCGACGGAAATGCGGCTCTTTTTGACACGGTCACCGACACGCTCTACTACAACTTGAAGTCAGGCAAGTCGTTCATCGTTTCATCGACCGAAGTGGATGGCCCCGCCGACGCCTCGTTCCTGCATGTCGGAGGCAGCCCGTCAGAGTACGGCGAACCCTCGCCCGGCTATGGCCATCGGCGCATCTTTTCCGCCGGCGAATCTCTTGCCGTTTCCTGCCCCGCCGTCTATACGAACGCCACCTCCACCGTCGCCGCGACCTGCGCGGGATGGAAGCTCTACGACGCGGATGGCGAAGTTGTCTCAAGCGGCTCGGGGAACGCCTTCACCTACATCCATCCGACCCCCGCCGCCTACCGCCGTCTCGAATGGCAATGGGCCGAGGAGACGCAGGCCTCTGCCGGCGTCGGCGGCACCGTGACGGGTGGCTACTACAGGCCCGGCGAACCCGTTACACTGACCGCCACGCCCAATGCGGGCTACACCTTTTTCCGTTGGACGGGCGACATCGGCAACGCCGATCCCGCCGAGCCGACAATCACTTTCACATCGTCCTCTCCCGACCCCGTTACCGCCCTCTTCGGCACGCAGCTCGTCGTCGCGGCGGACGGCTCCGGCGACTACACCTCTCTCAACGAGGCTGTCTCCGCAGCCTCCGACAACGCGACAATCCTCGTCCGCGACGGTACCTACATGAATGACACCACCGCCTTCCTCGCCATCTCAAAGCCGATCAAGATCGTCTCCGAGAACGGCGCGGACACGACCTCCTTCCGCGGCCGGGCCAATCCCAGCTCCGGCTATATCCGAAGCCTCACCAAGGGCATTCAGGTGAACAACGGGCTGGCCATTGTCCGTGGCATCACCTTCTTCAATTTCGGCTGCGACGGCTCGCAGACCCCGCAGGGGCTGGGCGTATATCTCCAGCAGGGCCTGGTCGAAAACTGCGTCATCTCCAACACCCTGCCATACCATGGTGGCTCGGCGCTCCATATGACGGGTGGCGAGGCGCGCCACCTGGTCATCATGAAGAACACAAGCCGCGACGGCAAGAACGGCGCGGGCGTTTATATGACGGGCGGCACCGTCACGAACTGCGTAATCCGCAACAACTCCGCGCCGAGCGGCGGCGGCGCTTACGTCGATGGCGCGAACGCGAAGCTTCTTGACTGCGAGATCTACTCCAACAGCGGGACGGGCGGCGGCGTCTATCTCGTAAGCGGCCTCGTCTCGGATTGCGTGATCACCAACAACAGCGGTAGTGCGGGCGGCGTCCGACAGACGGGCGGCACGCTCGCGAACTGCCTCGTCAAGGGCAACAAGTCGAGCTACGCCCAGTCTTGCGGTGGCGTGAACTCTACCGGCGGCATCATCCGCGACTGCACGATTCTCGCAAACACAGCCTACAACGTCACCGGGCGCCAGCTCGTCAAAACAGCCGGCGAACTGCGCGGCACGACCGCCGGCGAAAGCCTGCACGCCATCCCGTCCTCGGCTCTCGTCTCCGTCGCGGACGGCGTCACGGTCGCGGACTGCGCCCTCCAGTGCCCGGACATCGCGGGCGCGACGCTCCTCAACGCCTCGCAGGTCTTCGGCGACGAGGCCCCGCGCATCGTTGCTGACAAGACCGTCGGCCTTACGAACCTCGTCGTCGCCTTCTCACTCGATTGCGCCGACGCCGCCTCCTGCGACTGGTCCTTCGGTGCGGGCGTGACGCCGGTCTCCGCGACTGGCCTCGCGCCGACGGCCACCTTCACCGAACCGGGTGCCTACATCGTCTCGGCGACGGTGACGACCTTCGGGGGCGCGACCCGTGAACTCTCACTTGAAATTCGCGCCCTCGCCTCCGACGCCTATGTCTCGAAGGCCGGCTCCGACACTTTCCCCTACGACACGCCCGAAAAGGCGACGTCCGACCTCACCGTCGCCGCTGCGGCCGTCTTCGCCGACGACGCCTTCGTGGGTGCCGTCCATGTCGCGGCTGACACCTACACCTACGGCGGCTCGGACCGCTCAAAGACCTTCGTGCCGTGGATACTCGTCAACAAGGCCGTGCGTGTCGAGGGGTCCGGCTCGCACAACACGACCTTTGACGCCGCGAACAAGACGATGAACCTTTTCCTCTTCCACCCGCGCGCCGCTGTCTCAGGCATCACCTTCCACAGGGGCAAACTCGATCTGGGGGCAATGACATACGGCGGCAATCTCCACATGACGGCCGGCCTCGTCACGAACTGCGCCTTCACAAGCGGCTTTTGCACCTACGGAGGCAACGCTTCGATACGTGGCGGTGCCGCCTATGGCTGCACCTTTGCGGGCGGCTCCATCACCGCTTCGGGTCCCGACCGACATGCCGTGGGACTCAGCGTGTACGGGACGGCCACAGTGGCGGACTGCCTCATCCGCGACAACACCGGTAGCTACGTCGGCGGTCTCTACGTCGATGCTTCTGGCGCCATCGTTTCGAATTGCGTGATACGCGGCAACAAAACGAGCAACTGTGCCGGCGGCGTGGCGGTTCTCAATGGCCTTGTCACCCACTGCGTCATCACCAACAACTCCGGCAGACATTCCGGAGGCGTTGGTGTTGTCGGTTCTTCGGCCACGCTCCGTAACTGCGTCGTCGCCTTCAACAAGGTCACAGGCACCGGCTCCTCCTATAAGGCGGGTTGGTCCGAAAACGGCGGTGGCGGTCTCAAGGTCACGGGCGGTGTCGCCGAGAACTGCACGGTCTATGGCAACACCTCCACCTCGGCGACGCGCTGCGATGAACTTTGCCAGTCCGCCGGAACTGTCCGCAACTGCATCTTCCTCGGCACCGACGCGACCGATTCCTTCGATGTCTACAAGACCGGCGGCACGGCGACATACAGCTACTTCCGAACCGAGGTCGCCGGCGACGGCAACGTCACAGGCGACGCGAAGGTCAAGGGCGCGGACATCGGCGACTTCACGCTTCTCTACGGCTCCGTCTGCCTCGACGCGGGCATGGAGATCGCCGCCGTCGCGACGGACATCCTCGGCGTGGCCCGCCCCGCCGACGGCAACGACGACGGCGTCGCCGCCTGGGACATCGGCGCCTACGAGATGAACTTCGCCGGGCAGCTGACCGCCTCCTTTGAGGCCGACGTCACGACCGGCGGCGCGGCGACGGAAGTCACCTTTACGGCTTCTGTCTCCGGCGGTACCGCGCCCTACACCTACACGTGGACCGTCGGCGGCGTGGACTACGTCACTTCGGAACCGACCTTCACGCATACCTTCGGCTACGGCTCACACGATGTTTCGCTTGCCGTCGCGGACGCCACGGGCGCCGTCTCCGAGACCGTCACACGCGCAGGCCTCGTCTCCATCAAGACGCCCGTCGTCTATGTCTCCACGACCGGTACGGGTGTCTGGCCCTACGACACCTGGGAGAAGGCGACGGACGATTGGACGGCGGCTCTGACGGCGGTCTATGCGACGGAGGAGGCCCCAGGCACGGTTCTCGTCGCAGACGGCACCTACACGGCGCACGATGGCGACGTCTACACCGCCAACTTAGCTCTCCCCATCGTCTTCATGGGCACCAACGCGGCCTGCGGCGCGATATTCAACGGGCAAGGCAGGCAGCATACCGTTGTCAACATGAACAACGCGAAGGCGAAGCTCTGCAATGTCACGATCCGGAACTGCAATGGAGGCGTGACCGGTGACGGCAGCCTCGGCTCTGCCATCGACATCCGCGACGGCGTGGTCTCGAACTGCGTCTTCTCCGGCGGAACGGCGAACGGTGCCTGCCAGGTCAAGCAATATGGCGGTCTGCTCGTCGACTCCACCATCAAGGACCACAACGGGCAGGGTGACGCCGGTGCAGACCGCTTCGCCGGCGGCCTCTACATGATGGGCGGCACAGCGGAGCGGCTTGTCATCTCCGGAAACGCCGACGGCACGGCCGGCGGCGTCCGCGTCAACGGTGCCAATGCCGTTCTGCGCGATTCGGTAATCCGCAACAACACGTCTTCCCATGGCGGCGCGGTCATGGTTGACAAGGGACTTGTCGAGAACTGCGTCATCTCAAACAACACCAACAGCGCCAAGACGGGCAACATCATCTCGGTCATCGCCGGCGCCGGCGCCTACGTCACGGGTACGGGAACGCTGCGCAACTGTCTCGTCGTCGGCAACCGCAGCACCGGCGGCGGGGCGCAGCCGACAGCCGGCGCGCTCTACGTGAGGTCCGGCTCCGCCTACAACAACACCGCATGGGCCAACACGCTCTCCACGGGCGCGACCAACGACCTCTACCAACTGGATGGCACGGCGAAGAACAACATCGCCGGCGTCTTCGCCACGGCGGGCGGCACGGCTGACCACAACTTCTTTGACGGCGACCCGCAGTTCAAGAACCCTGCTGCGGGCGACTACAGCCTGCGCGGCGGCTCGCCCTGCATCAACATCGGCGACTACACCGTCTGGGGCGCGACGCGCGCCGAAGCCAAGGCCTGTCTCGACCTTGCTGGCGCCCAGCGCCTCGTCGGCCCGGAGGTCGACATCGGCTGCTTCGAGGCTCAGACCTCCTTTACCATGCTGATGCTGCGGTAGCGATGAAGCCATTCCCGCCTAGGTGGGGAAACTGATTCTTCATTTCCCTTTGGTATGTAAACTTGTTCCGAGGAGACTGTCGATGAAGCGATACAGTCATGCATTGGTTTCAACACTGGCGGTTGCGGCGCTTGTGCCGGTCGTTGGATCGGCGCACATGGAGCGTCTTTCCGACGCGCGCCAGGAGAGGGAGCTGGCCGCGCTTGCAGCCCATGTCAAGGCCGGTCTTCCGGCAGGGCCGATGCGCGACCACCTCGTCCGCTTCCAAAAGGGCGCAGACAAAGACCGCGCCGCCGCCATTGTCGCCGAGCGGGTCTACCGGGACTTTTCCAATGCCGTGCCGGCGGCCCCGTTCGTACACTACGCCGTTCCCGCGATGAGCGACAACCAGCGTCTTGAAGACGTCTACCCCGTGGATGGCGAAGCCGCCGAGCCCGTCCGCATTCTCGCGGCGAAGGACGAATACGAGCCGGGTGCGTTTCTTGTCTACCCGCTCGCCGACCTCGGCAAGGTCACGTTCTCGCTGACGCCCTTCCGCTCCGCCGAGGGTACTGCGTTTCCCGCCGGCAATCTCGACCTCAAGGTTGTCAAAGTCTGGTGCCAGAACGGCAACGGATGGTACAGCTATTTCGGCGACGTTGGCTTCAAGCTCTGCCCCGAACCGCTTCTCCACGACGAGGACATGATTCGCGTCGATCCCGTCAAGCTCGCCAACTACGCCCGTGTGAAGGACAAGGACGGGAACGTCACGGAGTACTGGCTCAACCCGCCCCGCCAGCTCGACCACCGCTTCTTCGACAACTGGCGGTTGCCGGAGTACTTCAGTTCGATGCAGCCGGGCTTTTGCGACGCGGAAACCATCCAGCCCGTCCTCCTCCAGGAGGGGCGTTTCCGCTGCTTCTTCCTCACGGCCCATGTCACGACGGACATTGCGGCGGGGGTTTATTGCGGGAGTGTGAAGCTGTCGGACGGCAAGGGCCGGGCGCTTGGCGATATTCCGGTAGAACTGACTGTGCTGCCGTTCACGCTCCCCCAGCCCAAGGCCTACCTGCAGCCGGAGCGCGACTTCCTCGTCTGCGCATACTCCTACTGCTCGGTGGGCGACGCCTATGCCCGAAACGGAGGCGACGGCGCGCTCGCGCGCGAGCAGTTCGCCGCCACGCTGCGCGATTTCAGGGCGCACAACCAGACCATGCACTGGCTGCACCTCGGGCCGGACAGCGGCACCCTCTTCACGCTTGCGGCCATGAAGGAGGCCGGAATGCGCACGGATCCGCTCATCTGCTTTACCGACATGGGCGCGGCCAGGGAATCGTCCATGGCGGACAGGGAGTCGGCTGCGCGCCGCAAGGCCGCGTTCTTCGACAAGCTCCTGGGGCACCACAACGTCTATCTCGGATTCGATGACGAGCCCTCGTCCAAGCGCTTTGAAGGCAACCGCAGAATTCACGAACCTTTCCAGAAATACGGTCTGAAGTTCGTCATCGGCAACGGACAGAACATCTTCAAGAAGGGCGGATACTTCATGGACTGGCACAACACTTCCCGCAATCCCGAAGACGACGAGTACGTGACGCTCTGGAACAAGGTCGGGTACTCCTATGTCGGCATGGGCGCCCAGCAGCATGTCGGCCCCGAGAATCCGGCCTACAACCGCCGCCAGTACGGCATGGCGCTCTTCCTCTCCGGCTGGAACTGCACCTGCAACTACGCGCACCATTACGGCCCCTACAATGACGCCTCGTCGCCCTACAAGCCGATGGTCTTCGCCTACGGCTGCGGCAACGGCGTGATTGACACGCTCCAGTGGGAGGGCTTCCGCGAGGGCATCGACGACATACGCTATGCGACGCTCTTGACGACGCTTGCCCGCCAGGCGGCCGAATCCGACGATCTCCAGACCCGCTACACAGGCAAGCTCGCGCTCCAGTACCTCGCGGAATTCAAGCGCGACGAGGAAGACCTCGACATGTGCCGCATGGAGATGGCCAACTTCATCATGCGCATTCGCGAGAAACTGGGCATGTGACCGATTGACCAATCATTTTTGCAACCATCGACCTTTCAACTCTTATGAAAACCTTTGTTTTAGCAGCCGTTCTTCCATGTCTCGTTCTGGCCGAAGGGATTGCGCCAGCTCCGTCCTCGGCCGCGAAGCCCGTGGCGGAGGTGGGCGCCGATGCCGCCAAGGCCGATCCAGAGGAGATGCTGAAAGCGTTCAAGAACGCCAGGGTGGCCAAGGACTGGGATGCGGTTGTCCGTTTGGGCCTCGGAATCCTTGACGATGAAAGGGTCGCCCCCGACAAGCGCGCCGACGCCGCGCTGGGCGCTGCAAACGCCGTCAACCAAGTCTTCAAAGATGCCAAACGCGCGGAGGAGATACTTGCAAGGGCCGACGCCCTGCCAACCTCCCCGGGCATCCGCGGCAATGTCCGCTGGCAGCGGATCTGGCTTGTCTGGCATTTCATGGGCAATCCTCCGGACAAGGGCGAAAAAATCCGCGCGCTTTCCGCCTCGGCGACCACGAACGCGGCCGTCAGCGTCGCCATCCGCGTGAAGTGCGCCGCCGCCTGTCTGGAGTGGTATCGCGGATTGGATGACAAGGCCCAAAAGCTCTTTCCCGTTCCGCTGGTGCGTTCCCTGCTTGCCGAAAAGGTCGTTGCACCTGCCGATGCCGCCCAGCTTGAGTGCGAGATTCTGAAGAACATGTGGGCCGCCGGCGAGGAAGTGCGTCCCCAGGCCGTCTCCATCGCGGAAGCCCTTGTCGCCAATACGAATTCGCCGGCGTCGTACCGTATCCACGCCGCAACGCTTCTCGCGGGGGCAAGGCGCAGGGCGGGCGACAAGGTCGGGGCAAACGGGCTGCTTGAATCCTGCTATAGGTTCAAGGGCTGTACGCCAGCCGACTTTGAGACCGTCGCCAAGGCCATCGCCTATCCGCTCTTTCTCGAAGACAGATGCGATGCCGCAGTCGAGGCCTACAGGCAGACACTCCGCTACAATGACTCCCAGGACATGCAGTCGCGCGTCGACAAACTCGTCGTCGAGATGTACGGGAAGTTCTTCCGCATGGAGGACATCCGCGACTACTGGCTTTCCCGCGGCAAGCGGATTGAGGCCGCCCGCGTCTATCAAAACAACCTGAATGAACGCGACGTGGCGGAGCGTCTGTACAAGGAAGTTATCGAAGACCCCCAGGCGTCGTTTGGCGAACACCTTGACGCGTGGGCGCACTACATGGGGCAGGCCGACCTGTGCGAACGTTACCTTCCCGTTGTTCTGACTGGCTCCGACAAGCAGACCAACGAAGTGATGCGCGCCATTGAACGGCGCATCTGGGAGTCAAGAGGCGACTCGGCCGCCTACGTTGGCAACTACGCCCAGGTTGTCCACCTCTACGGCCTCTACGAGCGCATCCGCAAGACTGCGCCGCGTCCCCGCACCTTCCAGCTCGTCCAGTATGTCGCCTTGGCCTACTGCGGTATCCGCGACTTTGAGGCCGCTGCGAAAATCTGCCGCGAGGCGGTGGAGGAGGGCATCGCGAAGTCGCCGGCCGACGTCTTCCAGTTCAACATGATGGCGGCCCTTCTGCCGTTCAAGGGCGATGAGGCGGCCACCCTCGCGGAGCTTCGCAGGGCCGACGCGAAGTTCAGGGGCGACCTCGACGACAAGGCGCACCTGTCGCGCCTCGACCGCCTTGGCTCGGCGGCGCTCGTCGGCGCGCTCGACCCGCTCGCCCGCGCTGTCGCCGAGAACAGGAAGTCGCTCTTCGCGCAATGGCCGAAGCGCGAATATGTCGTTCGCTACAGCGAAAAGCCCATCACCGGTCCGGAGGGATGGGATGCCCTTTCCTTTGTGCCGGAGGTTCAGCTTATGGACCGGGAGTACGGTGGCAACTACAAGTTCCTTCTCGAAACCGACGTTGGAACCGGCAACCGGGGCGAAGGCATCGGCTCGGAAAAGGACCGTGAGGACGGCAAGGTGCCGGCAATCCAGATCGCCTGCGACGCAAATGGAATTCACTTCCGCTTCGAGGCGCCCGACGAAAAGGCCCGTGACGTCGCCGCCGGCCTGACAGGCGCCGGCTCGTTCGAGGCCTATGTCGCAGCCGGGGAGAACGAGCCCTACTACTGCCTCCTCATGGATGTCGCGCCCAATGCCAAGGTCGGGGTCTGGAACACCACGTACAGTACCGAGGGGCACAAGCGCATCCTCTCCACGGACCAGACCCTCTGCAAGTCCGAGACGGCCTTCACAGACCATTCGACGGTTTCGTACATCATGCTTTCGTGGAATGCGTTCTCCACGCTCATCCCCGAGAACGGCTCCGTATGGGAGTTCGGGTGCTTCCACTGGGGCCGCGCCGACAGGGCTGCGTGGAACGGCGCCGAGTCGGCCCACGGTCGCTCCCAGTGGGGGCGGCTCATCTTTGATCTGCCGATCAAGGCGCGCATCGAAATACTGAAGGGCGTGATTTACGACGCCCGCCGCATCTACCTCGGCGCAAAGGGCGCGTACGGCATGGGGCCGATCGACCGCTGGCGCGACCCCGTTGTCGGCGATCTGGACTTCTATGAGACATGCCTTGCCCCGCTCGTGGAGAAACTCGACGCCTACCTTCCGTTCGTCAAGGCTGACATGCCCGACGAAGACGTCCTGAAGGTCGCAGAAGAGGCTCTTCCTCACTGGCGCGACATCCGCCACGAAGTCGCGCGCCTCCGCACGCGCTACCTGGCCAGACGGCTGGGCAGGTGATTTTGACGGGCCGCCGGAGGCGATTCTATGCGGGCTTCACATCGCCTAGCCAGTCCTCCGCCTCAAGTGCTACAATAGTATGTGATGAAAATCCTCTCACCGGACGGGCAGCTCTGCGTCGAAGCCGGCCTGGAGCGCCAGGCCGGGAGGGCGGTTTGCGCCTTTCGCGTGATGCTGGGCCGCCATGTCCTTGTTGCGCGTTCGGAAATCGCCGCGCAGTCGGCGCCGACGGGTGAGGTCGAAACGCGGGAACTCGTTGGACCGGGCGGCGTCGTTCTCGCCCGGGAGCTGACGATTCGCTATCGAGGGGGACGGTGCATCTTCCGCGTCGCGGACGACGCCTTTGCCGCTTTCCCCATCGGACGCGGCATTCAGGCGGTTCCGCGCTTCGCTTCGACGCTTTCGTGTGGCTACAGGCCGGCTGTGGCGGAGGACGGACGCGTTGATTCCGAAATCTGCTCGCCGGCGGCATGCCGCAAGGCCGTCCAGGCCTTTCGCGGATTGCTCTTCTACTCCAACGGGAAGTGCGCTGCCGTCGTAGCCAGCAGCCAGGCGCGGGTCTTCATCATGACGGCTGCCAGCCGTCCCGTCGACGCCGTTCTGCCTCGTGGGCTTCGTCATCTCCTTTGCGGTTTGCCGCAACGGAAATGGGGGAATGGGGAATGGGGAACGGGGAATGGGGAATGGGGAACGGGGAATGAGGAATGGGGAACGGGGAACGGGGAATGGGGAACGGGGAATGGGGAACGGGGAATGGGGAACGGGGAATTCGCAATTTCCTCTGTCGATGCGTTCTTCTTGAGCTTTGGCTATATTTTCGATGCCTGTGGCGTCGTGCGGCCGAAGACCGCGATACATGGAGGAACGCCGGCTCATAAGGAGGCCTTTGCCATCCTCGCCGATCCTGCGCGCGGCGAAGCCGCCGCCGGCTTTCGCGGCGAAATGGGAGAATATGTTAGTGGGGCGCGGCGTAACGGTCGCGTCTGGCATGTCGCGGGCATCACGGAGAAGCTGCGCGTTCTCACCCTCTTCTTCCCGTATCTGGAGGAAGGCGTCCGCTACCGCGCCACATGGACGCTTGACGACGGCGCCGTCCTGCCGACAAACGCCGTCAATCCCACCCCCGCCATCATCTCCGTCGGCGACAAGGCGATGGTGCGCATGAATCCGGATGGCGGCTTTGTGCTGTGCCTCGAACCTCTGGACTGAGCCATGCTGAAGGCGATTACAGAGTGGATGAACGGCGACTACGCGGGCAAGACGATGCTCGTGCTCCGCTTTCTCTTCTTCGTCCTCTTCATCGTCACCTCCTTCTCGGTCTGCTTCGGGAGCGGCGTGCGGAAGAAGGGAGGCGAAAACCGCTTTGCAATCCTCTCCGCCATCGCCGTTCTGGCGCTTGCCGCAATATTCGCCTACCAGCTCGTCTGGCAGCTCTTCGGCACCCGCAACATCGAAATGGTGCGCTTCATCCGCCGTCACAACCATAGGGCATCGGTCGACATCCGTCGGGGAAGCATTCTGGACCGTCACGGTTCCGTGCTCGCCGTCGACGACCCCGCTCTCAAAACGCCCGGTCACCGCCGCTATCCCCTGGGCGAGGCCGTCGCGCACACCGTGGGCTACTACGATCCGCTTTTCGGCATTACAGGCGTCGAAAAGGCGGCGGATCTTGAGCTGACGGGCGTCGACGCGACAGTCGCCGAAGACCTCGGCCGCCTTGGCCGCAGCCTGATCGACAGCAAGCCCGTCGAAGGACACGACGTCAAACTCACCCTAGACGCCCGTCTCCAGCGCAAGTGCTATGAACTTTTGAGGGGCAAACGCGGCGCGGTTGTGGCCCTCAATCCAGCAAACGGCGAAATCCTCGCGCTGGCAAGCGCCCCGTCTTTCGATCCGCTTCATCCGGGCGGTTTTTACGGCGACGCGGAAGTGGCGCCGTTCCTCAACCGGGCCACGCAGGGGCGCTATCCCGCAGGGTCGACATTCAAGGTGGCCATGGCCGCCTTTGCCGCCGACCTTCGCCTTGCACCCCACCTCGACTGCCCGGGCGAAGGCTTCCGCGCCTCCAAGGACGCACAGCCGATCCGCGATGTCGAATACTACTTGTACAAGCGCAACGGCGCCGTATGGCACGGGTTCGGAAAGATTGGGCTCAAGCAGGCGCTTGTGCATTCCTCCAACGTCTACTTCGCCCAGCTGGCCCATCGGATTCCGGCGGTCTCCTTCAACAAGTATGTGTCGCTTTGCGGGATAACCGAGACGCAAACGCTCTTTACCGCGGAGGGCGGGGAGGTCCGCATGCAGTCCGGACTTGTCCCGGAGGTCACGGACGCCGACAAGAAGATGCGCTCGCAGCTCGCGATAGGGCAGGGGAGAATGGCGGTCTCGCCGCTCCATGTCGCGATGTGGACGGCCGTCGTCGCAAACCACGGGGTCGCCGTGCCGCCGCATATGGACCTCGGCCGCGATTCGGCGGATCTTAAGACCCGTCGCGTTGTTTCGACCGCCGCAGCCGAAACGGTGCAGGAGATGATGCGCGCCGTTGTCCGCGAGGGAACTGGCAAGGGTGCCAATGTGCCGGGAGCCGGCGTCTGCGGCAAGACGGGCACGGCGCAGGTTCCCAGCGGCGAAGACCACTCCTGGTTCACCTGCTTCACTGCGGACACGACGCCGCGCATTGTCGTGACCGTCATCATCGAGCACGGCGGCTTCGGCTCGAAGGTGGCGCTCCCCGTCGCGAAATCCGTTGTCGAAGAGGCGATTCGCATCGGTGCGGTGCGGAAAAGTGGGGGAGGCGCGAAATGAGCGGCGGGAAGAAAGTACAGTCTGCCCTCTCCGGCGCGGGCCTCGGGTTGCGGTTTCTCCTTGTGTGGCTGACGACTCTGGCCGCCTACGCCGTGCTCCTTGCCATGCGTCTGGCCAACGCACCTTCGATGCCTTGGTCGCAACTCGTGCCGTTCGGCGTCTACACCGTGTCGCTCGTCGTTCTCTGGTTTGTCTTGCGTTCTCGCGCCGGTCAGGTCGACGCGGGCATCATTCTCATCGCCTCGTTCCTCACCGGCATCGGCATTGCCATGCAATTCCGCATGGGCACCTTTGCGGAAGGGCAGGGGAGTGGCTTCGTCCTTGCCCTGCCGCTCGGATTCGCCGCAATGGTGGCGGTCTACGTCGCCGCGTCCGCCGGGCGCTGGAAGCTGCTCACGTCCGCCACCTATGTCTGCTACGGCGCCGCCGTCTTGATGTTGGCCGCCATGCTCGCCTTCGGTCGGCGCTACCGTGGCGGCATCTATTTGCCGGGCAACCTGAACCCGACTGAAATCGTCAAGCCATTGCTGGTCGTGTTTCTGGCGGGATTTCTGAGCGGTCGCAGGCGCGAGTTTTCGGAAACGCAAATCGGCATCCCCGTCCCGCCGGCGCGCGCCCTTTGGCTCTTCGCGCTTCTCTGGGCCGTTCCCGTCGGCCTCGTCTTCCTCCTCCACGACCTCGGGCTGATCATCCTGCTCAACGCCACGATGGTCGTCATGCTCTATGCTGTCGGGCGCAAGTTCGGCTACCTTTTCCTTGGCGCCGTCGGCGTCGCCGCATCGGCCGTGTTGCTCTGCATGGTCTCGTCGCATGTGAAGGCGCGGTTCGACATCTGGCTCCATCCGTTTGCTGACCCGACGGGTTCCGGCTGGCAGATCCTCCAGGGGCTGTCCGCGATGAACGCGGGCGGCATCTGGGGCGCCGGCATCGGCGCGGGCGCGCCGCAAAGCGTGCCCATTGTCTCGTCGGATTTCGTCTACGCGGCCGTGGCAGAGGAGCTGGGCATTCTTTTGTGCGCATTCGTCCTGATGGCGTACGGTTCCCTTTTCGTCCGCGGATGGCGGACGGCCTCGCGCGTGAAGAGTCCCTTCGGCTCCCTTCTTGCGGTGGGGCTGACATCCGCGCTCTGCTTCCAGACGCTGCTGAATCTCGGCGGCGTCACCAAGGCGCTTCCGCTCACGGGCATTGCGCTCCCCTTCCTAAGCCAGGGAGGCAGCAGCCTCGCCACGATGCTGGCGATGGTGGGCCT
>JAEEGL010733242.1_pt1 | contig 18602 bp, 16 predicted proteins | sample 9134231 | NCBI WGS metagenome assembly JAEEGL01 (sample SAMN16246548, study PRJNA631951) | gut metagenome | biome: gut microbiome; feature: rumen; material: fiber-attached | host: Bos | place: Iran: Karaj | collected 2018-10 | reverse complement strand
GTGTCCTCCGAGGCCGACGGGGACGGGATGCCCCTGCGGGCCGGGTTCGGTCTGGCGGCGTGGAACGTGGGCTGGTGGCTGGCGGCGGCCGCGGCTTCGGCCGTGGTGTTCCGGGCGCTGGCCGGAACGGACGAGGCGGGACAGACCGTCTTCGGCGCCGCGGCAGGCGCCGGCGCGTTCCTGACGCTGCTCTCCTTTTCGCTGGCCCACGGGCTGGTCTGCCGGGTCTGGGGCCGGCCGCTGACCTCGCTCAAGGACGAGCGGGGCGGCTGGGGCTTCCTGATCGCGACGGTGCTGGTCTGGCTGGTCTTTTACGGCGTACTCCGGATCCCGGCCGCGGCCGGCGCGCTGGGGCTGGCCGCGGTGCCCTACCGCAAGCTGGTGGTCACGCTGATCCCGGCCGCGGCGGAGCTGGCGGTCTATCTCGTCGGCGGACTGATCCGGCGGCGCAGGAAGGACAAGGACCGCAAATGAAGAACTGGACCGAGACGGAGCTGAAGCTGACCGCGCCCGACGGCGCGGCGCTGGAGGCCGTGGGCCGGGACCCGCTGCTGACCGCGGCGGCGGAGGGCGAGGCCGAGACCGTGGAGATGCGCTCGTCCTATTACGACCTGCCGGACGGGTCTCTCCGGGCGGCGAAGCTCTCGCTCCGGTTCCGGACGGAGAACGGGCGCGGCGTGGTCACGGTCAAGCGCGGCGTGAAAAAAGACAAAAAGACCGGAAAGGCCTCCCGGACGGAGTGGGAGGTCGAGGCGGACTCTCTGGCCGACGGGCTGGAGAGGCTCGGGGCGATCCCGGAGCTGGCCGGACTTCTCCCGCCGGCCGAGGCGCTGGCGGAGACGGCGCGGGTCGTCTTCACCCGGGTCGAACGAAGGACCCGGTTCGCCGGCGCGGAGATCGCGCTGTGCCTGGACCGCGGCTGGTTCGAATCGCCGGAGCACCCGTTCTTCGAGGCGGAGGCGGAGCTGGCCGGCGGCGAACAGACGGCGCTGGACGAGCTTTCCGCCTATCTGTGCGGCAAATACGCGCTGACCCCCGAACCGCGATCCAAGGCGTCGCGGGCGGCGAAGCTCAGGGCGAGAAAATAGATCAGATCGGCGCGGGTCCGCGCCGGAACGAAACGAGAAAAAGGCGGAATCCATATATGTTGTCAGCCAGTAAATTAGCGGGATACCTGTCCCTGAACCTGATGCGCCCGGACAGCACCGCGCTCATGGTCAAGGAGGGCTGCTCGGCGGTGGCGTCGCGCAATCTGGCGTCCCTTTGCGTCCGGCCCTGCGACGTGGCCGACGCCGAGCGGATGCTCAAGGGGAGCGGACGCCCGGTGACGGCCGCGGTGGCCTTTCCCCACGGGGGGACGGACACCTCGGTCAAGGTGGCCGAGACCCAGAAGCTGATCGACGACGGCGCCCGGGAGATCATCGCCGTGCTCAACACGGGGCGGCTGCTGTCCGAAAAGTTCGAATACGCGGAGCAGGATCTGAAGGCGGTGACCATGACGGCGCTGCGGCGCGGCGTTCCGGTCTGCGTGGCCTTCGACAGCTGCTTCCTCGACGAGCGGATGTTCAAGATCGCCTGCAAGATCGCGGACAACATCGGAGCCCAGGCGATCATGACCGCCACGGGCTACGGCTCGTCCGGCACGCGCGCGGCGGAGATCGCGCGCATCAAGGAAATGCTGGGCTCGCGCATGAAGTGCGTCGCCAACGGCGGCATCCGGACGCTGGACCAGGTGAACGAGATGATCGCCGCGGGGGCAGACCGGGTCGTGACGGCCTTTGCCGCCCAGATCATGGACGAGGCGGCGGGCCGCGCGGCGGCCCAGCTTTGAGTGGGATCGATTTCAAAGACGAGAGGTGAACCGTTTTGGCGGCGACAGTGACCATCCCCAAGGGGACCAAGGACGTTCTTCCCTCCGAGAGCCATCGCTGGCAGTATCTCGAGGGCGTTTTGAGAAAGACGGCGGGGGATTTCGGCTTTTCCGAGATCCGCTTTCCGACGTTCGAGCACACCGAGCTCTTTCTGCGCGGGGTGGGCGACACCACCGACATCGTGCAGAAGGAGATGTACACCTTCGAGGACAAGGGCGGACGTTCGATCACGCTTCGGCCTGAGGGCACGGCCAGCGTCGTGCGGAGCGTCGTGGAGAACGGGCTCTACGCGGGCACGCTGCCGCTGAAGGTGTTCTATATCGCGCCCAACTTCCGCTATGAAAAGCCCCAGGCGGGCCGCCTGCGGGAGCACCACCAGTTCGGCGTCGAGATGTTCGGCGCGGCCTCGCCCGAGGCGGACGCCGAGATCCTCTGTCTGGCAGACACGTTCCTGTCCCGGCTCGGCATCGGCGACGTGACGGCGGCGATCAACTCCATCGGCTGCCCCGTGTGCCGGAAGGACTATCAAAAGGCCCTGCGGGAGTACTACGGGCGGTATCGGGACGAGCTGTGCCCCACCTGTCTGACCCGTCTCGAGAGGAACCCGCTGCGCCTGCTGGACTGCAAGGAGCCGCGCTGTTCCGCGCTGGCGGCCGCCGCGCCGCGGACGCTGGATTATCTCTGCGGCGAGTGCCGGGACCACTTCGAGGCCCTGAAGGCCGGGCTGGACCGCCTCGGCGTCCGGTATCGGGTGGACACGGGCATCGTCCGGGGGCTGGATTATTACACCAAGACGGTGTTCGAATTCGTCACCGGCGGGATCGGCGCCCAGTCGGCCATCTGCGCGGGCGGCCGGTACGACGGGCTCTGCGAGCAGCTGGGCGGCCCGAAGCTTCCGGGTCTCGGCTTCGGAAGCGGGCTGGAGCGGCTTTTGATGACCATGGAGGCCAAAAACGTCCCCATGCCGGACGCGCCGGCGCCGGAGGTGTTCCTGGCGGCGCTGGGGCCGCGGGCGGCCGAGCGGGTCTCGGTGCTGACCGCCGCGCTGCGCCGCCGCGGGATCCGGGCGGAGCGGGACGTCACCGGCCGGTCTCTGAAGGCGCAGATGAAGTACGCCGACAAGCTGGGCTGCCGCCGGACGCTGATCCTGGGGGACAACGAGCTGGACGCGGGCCGGGGCGACCTGAAGGACATGGCCACGGGACAGACCGTTCCGGTGGGCCTGACCGAGGACGAGCTGGCCGCGGCGCTGGGCTGAACGGGCGGCGGCCGGCCGGAAGACCGTTTCTTAACAAAATCGTAACACAAGCCCGCCCTGCGGTGCTATAATGAAGTCAAGCGAGAAATCGACAGGAAGGACAGCCATATGATCGAAGTAGAAAACTTAGTCAAGCACTATGGCGACAAGAAAGCGGTAAACGACATCTCGTTCACGATCCGGGACGGCGAGCTGGTCGGTTTCCTGGGCCCCAACGGGGCGGGGAAGTCCACGACCATGAACGTCATCACCGGGTATCTCTCCGCCACGTCCGGCTCCGCCCGGATCAACGGCATCGACATTCTGGAGGATCCCATGGAGGCCAAGCGGCACATCGGATACCTTCCGGAGCAGCCGCCGCTGTACATGGACATGAGCGTCAACGAGTATCTGGACTTTATCTGCGACCTCAAAAAGGTGGACAGGAACCGCCGCAGCCATATCGACGACATCTGTGAACAGGCGGGCATCACCGGGGTCTATCGCCGGATGATCAAGAACCTCTCCAAGGGGTATAAACAGCGCGTCGGCCTGGCCCAGGCACTGATCGGCGATCCGGAGGTACTGATCCTGGACGAGCCCACCGTGGGCCTCGACCCCATCCAGATCGTGGAGATCCGCAACGTCATCCGGGATCTGGGACGTCAGCGCACGGTCATCCTCTCCAGCCACATCCTGCCGGAGGTCCAGACCATCTGCCGGCGGGTGCTGGTCATCAACGAGGGGAAGATCATCGCGGACGACAGCCCCCAGAACCTTTCCAAGTACGTCGAGATGAACCACCGGATGCAGATCCGCGTCGCCGCCCCCCAGAGCAAGGCCGAGCAGATCCTGCGGGAGATCCCGGAGATGGGCGAGGTGGTCTTCGAGGGCGTCATGGAAGAGGACACCAGCGACTTTATGATCTGTGCGCGGGACAACGCGGATATCCGCCGGCTGCTGTTCAACGGGTGCGCCAAGGCCGGCTGTCCGATCCTGATGATGAATCCGCTCTCGGCCTCGCTGGAGGATATCTTCATCAAGCTGACCGAGAAATCGGAAACCAACGAAAAGGAGGCGTGAGCGGATGTTTGCCATCTTCAAACGAGACCTGAGGGCGTTCTACACCACGCCCATCGGCTATGCGTTCAGCGGCGTCGTCATCCTGATCATGAATCTCTGCTTTTACTACATGAACGTTGAGACCAGCTCGTCCGACGTCAAGCGGATCTTCTACTGGCTGCTGCTGGGGCTGGCCTTTCTGGCGCCGATCCTGACCATGCGTCTGCTCAGCGAAGAGAAGAAGACCAAGACGGACCAGCTGCTCTACACCGTTCCCCTTCGGATCACGGACATCGTTCTGGGCAAGTATCTGGCCGCCCTGTGCGTGTTCCTGATCTCTCTGGTGGGAACGTTCATGATCCCGGTGATCCTGTCGATGTTCAGCGTCGCGGAGTACTGGGCGATCCTGGGCAACTATGTGGCCATCGTCTTCGCGGCCAGCGCCTTCATCGCCATCGGGCTCTTCGTCTCGTCGACCAGCGAGAACCAGCTGGTCTCGGCGCTGGTCAGCTGGGCGATCCTCGTGGGCCTCTGGCTGGTGGACACGCTGGTGGCCAACGTGGAGATCCGCTTCATCCGCGTCATCGTGGACTGGGTCTCGGTCTTCGCCCGGTACGAGAGCTTTACCTACGGGCTGTTCGATCTGTCCGACATCTTGTATTACTTCAGCATCACGGCCGTGTTCCTCTTCCTGACTGTCAGGATGCTGGATAAGCGCCGCTACGCCTGAGAAGGGGGGAGCACGGAAATGAGCGAGAAAAAGAGCTTTGGGGAAAAGGTGAAGTCCTTCGACTTCAGCCTGCGGAAACAGCGCTGGAAGTACGGCACCGTCGCCACGGTGTTCACGGTGATCGTCATCGCGGCGGTCATCCTGCTGAACGTGGTGGTCGGCCTTCTGACCGACTATTACGGCATCAACTTCGACATGACCAGCGAAAAGCGCATGACCATCTCCGACGAGACCGTCGAGCTGCTCAAGGGTCTGGAGAAGGAGATCAGCATCAACGTCATCATGACGGAGACGGAGTTCCGCGACCAGACCTACGGCAACGAGATGGCGGAGATCATGGCCCGGTACGAGGTCAACGCCCCCGACAAGATCAAGGTCAACTATGTGGACCCGCTGCGCAACCCCACGTTCACCCAGGCCTATGAGGCCCAGGTCAGCCTGGCCAAGGGCGACGTGGTCGTCAAGGACGAGACGGATCCGGACAAGGCGGTCTTCATCAAGAACGAGGACCTGTATTACTGGTACGACAACAACCACGACCAGATCAGCGGCGTCTACGTCGAGCGGCGCGTCACCAACGCCATCATGTCGCTGACCACGGAGAACGAAGAGTTCCCGCTGGCGGTGATCCTGTACGGCCACGGCGAATACAACACCGACCGGTACGGCGAGCTGCTGCGCGAGAGCAACTACCGCGTGGCCTACGTCAACCTGCTGGTCAACGATCTGCCGGAGGAGACCTCGCTGGTGATCCTCAGCGCCCCGTCCACCGACTATTCCGAGGACGAGATCGACAAGCTGGAGAAGTATTTCACCACCTACAACAACTTCATCTTCCTGCACAGCAGCGCCATCACCCGGCTGGAGAACCTGGAGCTGCTCTTCCGCGAGTTCGGCGTTGCCTTTGAAGAGGCCGTCGTGTGCGACGCGCGCTATCGCGTGAACAACAACTTTGCCAGCGTCCTCGTCTCGCCGCCGGCGGACGAGACCAGCCAGCTGGTCAACAAGCTGGACGCGAACCACTTCGTGGCCGCGCCCTATGCCCGCGTCATGCGCCAGCTCTGGAAAGAAGAGGGCACCATGACCAACACGATCCTGCTGAACAGCTCGGCCTATTCCTACGGCAAAAAGGTCGAGCCCGGCGTCCCGCTGGACAGCTATGAGGCGGCGGAGGGCGATCTGATGGGCAACTTCCCGGCGGCCATCGTCGTCACCCGCGAGGGCATCGTCGACAAGGTCACGGTCCGGCGCAATATGCTGTTCCTCTCTTCGGCCTACGTCTTCGACGAGAGCCTCGTCAACACCGAAAGCTACGGCAACATGCAGCTGTTCACCAACGTGTTCTCGAATTTCAACAAGTCCAGCACGACGGTCAGCGTCCTGGCCAAGAAGTACACCGATCCTGAGCTCGTCGTCACCGGCAACACCCGCTCGGCGGTGCTGGTCCTGCTGGTGGTGATCCCGCTGGCGGTCCTGGCCATGGGCGTCGTCGTGTGGCAGAGGAGGAAAAACCGCTGATGAAAAAGCAGGTCAAAAAGATCGTCTTCGTCGGCGTGGTGGTGGTCCTGCTGCTGGCCGCGTGGTTCATCCTGAAGAAGATCATCCCGGAGAAAGAAAAGGACAAGGGCATCGTCGTCACGGACCTCAAGGCGACGGACTATTCCTTCGTGTCGATCAAGGGTCCCGACAGCGACTATACCTTCCACATCGGCAAGCTGGAGCCCAGCGAGGAGAACGGTCTGACCGAGGCGGCGTATTACCTCTACGACGGCGGCGTCTACGACGACGAAAAGGCCTTCGGGTATTACGAGCAGGCCGAGCTGGCCAAGGCCTTCGACCGCACCACCCAGCTTTCCGCGCTGGCGCTGGTGGACGAGGCGCCGGAGGATTACGCCGAGTACGGTCTGGACCAGGCCCACGCCACGGTGGTCATGGTCTCGCCGTATGACGACGCCGACGCCGAGCGGTTCACGCTTCTCATCGGCAGCCACAACACCGTGGTCTCGGGCGAGGGGTATTACTGCCAGCTGGCGGGCTCTCCCGAGGTCTATCTGATCTCGACGCTCAACGCGGGCACGTTCCTCTCCGGTCCGGCGAAGTTCCTGTCGGTGGACATCCTGCCGCGGTTCGGCGAGTATTACGACGAGGTCAAGTCCATCCGCATCACCAACCGTGCCGGGGACGAGATCCTGGTCAAGCGGTTCGAGACCTACGGCGACCACGGCGAAGGCGTGGTGGTCTACACGTCGTTCTACATGGAAGAGCCCTATTCCTGCTACGTCAGCGATTCGGTCCTGGGCGAAGAGATGCTGGACCTGATCTCCAACACGCAGGTGATGCAGGTCGTGGCCATGGACCCCGACGAGGAACAGCTCAAGGCCTATGGCTTCGAGAACGGCGCGACGCTGGAGTTCTCGCTGGTCTCCGGCGACCACACCTATCGCATCGGGACGCCCGCGGGCGCCTCGTCCGGCGTCTATTACCTCATGCTGGACGACTATAAGAACGTCTATATGGCCTACGGCACAGCCACCTTCGTGGACATCACGGCGGTGAAGATGCGCAGCGGTCTGGCCTGGATCCACGGCATCACCAATGTGGAACAGCTGGACATCACGACGCCCACCGGCTCGTATACGCTGTTCCTGGACGACACCAGGGACAACGCCAGCGGCACAGGCACCTGGGTGGGACAGATCCGGGACAACAGCACGGGTGTGCAGACGATCCTGTCGGAGAGCAACGGCCGCGCGCTGTACGGCGACTGTATCGGAACGACCTACGACGATCTGATGGTGGACGAGGAGCACCCCATCGCGGAGGAGACGCCGTCCTACGTGCTGAAGGTGAAGTATAAGAACAGCGACTTCACCTCCACGGTGCGGTTCTACCGCGTGACCAGCCGGCAGTATGCCGTGCTGTTCGACGACGCGGACTTCTCGCAGGCGGGCTTTACCGTCAACGTGGGCAAGCTCAAGGAGATCTCAGAGGATCTGAGCGTCATCGCGGCCGGCGGCGTCATCAAGTGAGGCCCCGGCGAAACGGCAAAACAAAAGATCCGGACGCGCGAGGCGTCCGGATCTTTTTTGCTCGGGGGCGGGTGGGCCGTCCGCGCCGGCGGGTTCAGAGGAGCGTGCCGCCGCCCAGCACCAGATCCCCGTCGTACAGGACGGCGGCCTGCCCGGGCGTCACCGCCCGCTGAGGCTCGTCGAACCAAAGGCGGACGACGCCGTCCGCTCCGGGGACGGCGAGGGCCGGCTGCTCCGGCTGGCGGTAGCGGATCCTGGCCCGGCAGCGAAAGGGCGTTTTCGGCGCCTCGCCGGAGATCCAGTGAAAGTCGCCCGCCGCCGCTTCAGAGGAAAACAGCGCCTCCCGCGGGCCCAGCGTCACGGTGTTGTCCGCCGCCGAGATGCCGCAGACGTACAGCGGCGCGCCGGCCGAAAGGCCGAGGCCGCGCCGCTGGCCGACGGTATAGCGGGCGATCCCCTGATGGCGGCCGAGGATCCGGCCGTCGGGGTCGAGAAAGGCCCCCGGCTCTCCGGCACGGCCGGAGAGCCGTTCTACGGCCCCGGCCACGTCGCCGTCCGGGACGAAGCAGAGGTCCTGGCTATCCGGCTTGCGGGCGTTGACGAAGCCGTGCCGCTCGGCAATGGCGCGGACCTCGGCTTTCAGGAGTCCGCCCAGGGGGAACTCTGTGCGCGCCAGCTGGTCCTGGGACAGGAAATACAGAACGTAACTCTGGTCCTTGGACGGATCCAGGGCCTTTTTCAGAAGGTACCGGCCGTTTTTCCGCTCGATGCGGGCGTAGTGGCCGGTGGCCAGGCGGTCACAGCCGAGGACCTCGGCCCGCCGCAGCAGCGCGCCGAATTTCAAATAGCGGTTGCAGTCGATGCAGGGGTTGGGCGTGACGCCGGACCGGTAACAGCGGACGAACCGGTCCAGCACCTCGCCGGAAAACGCCTCGGTGAAGTTGAAGACGGCGTAGGGGATCCCCAGCCGCCGCGCGACGGCCCGGGCGTCCTCCGCGTCGTCCAGCGAGCAACAGGTCCGGCCCCGAGGCTCGTCCGGGTCCGCGCGGTCGAAGAGCTTCATCGTGCAGCCGACCACGTGCCGGCCACGCTCCAGCAGCAACAGTGCGGCGACGCTGCTGTCCACGCCGCCGCTCATGGCGGCCAGGACCTTCATACGCCGCAGCAGTGGCCGCAGTCCTCACAGGCGGGGAACAGACTGGGGTCATAGGCGATCCCGGACCGGTCGTAATAGTCCCGGATCGCGGCCTTGATGGCCTCTTCCGCCAGAACGGAGCAGTGCAGCTTGTGGGCCGGAAGGCCGTCCAGCGCCTCGGCCACCGCCTTGTTGGTCAGCGCCAGCGCTTCGCCGAGCGGCTTTCCCTTGATCAGCTCCGTGGCCATGGAGCTGGAGGCGATGGCGCTTCCGCAGCCGAAGGTCTCGAACCTCACGTCCCGGATCATGTCGTCCTCGATCTTCAGATAGATCTTCATGATGTCGCCGCAGACGGGGTTGCCCACCTCGCCGATGCCGTTGGCGTCCTCCAGAACGCCGACGTTCCGCGGGTTGCGGAAATGGTCCATCACTTTTTCGCTGTACAGAGCCATGTGGCTTCCTCCTCTCGTTATCGTGCCAGCACGTGCGGCCGGCGGCCGTTTTCCAGATCGTGCCACAGGGGGGACATGCCCCGCAGATAGGCCACGGTCTCGCTCACGGCGCGGATCAGATAGTCGATCTGGGCCTCGTCGGCGTCCTCGCCCAGCGACAGCCGCAGAGAGCCGTGGGCGACCTCGTGGGGTCGGCCGATGGCCAGCAGCACGTGGCTGGGATCCAGCGAGCCGGACGTGCAGGCGGATCCGGACGAGGCCGCGATCCCCTTGTCGTCCAGCAGCAGGAGCAGGGACTCGCCCTCGATCCCCTCGAAGCAGAAGTTCACGTTCCCCGGCAGGCGCGCGCTGCGGTCGCCGTTCAGCGCGGAATAGGGGATCCGGCGCAGACCGTCGATCAGCCGGTCCCGCAGGGCGGTCAGACGGGCCGCGGTGGGGGCCATGTCCCGGACCGCCTCTTCCAGCGCGGCGGCCATCCCGACGGCGGCCGCGACGTTTTCCGTCCCCGCCCGGCGCCCGCGCTCCTGCGCGCCGCCCTCGATCAGCCGCTCCGGCGTCACGCCGCGCCGGGCGAACAGTACGCCGCAGCCCTTGGGGCCGTGGAACTTGTGGGCGGACAGCGAGAGCAGGTCGAAGTGCTGAGCGGCCGCGTCCAGCGGCAGGTGGCCGGCGGCCTGGACCGCGTCCGTGTGGAACAGGACGCCCTTTTCCCGGCAGACCGCGCCGATCTCCACGATGGGCTGGACCGTGCCGATCTCGTTGTTGGCGGCCATGACCGTCACCAGACAGGTGTCTTCCCGGATGGCCGCCGCGGCCTGCTCCGGCGTCACGAGGCCGTTCGGGGCGACGTCCAGCAGGGTCACGGCGAAGCCCTGCCTTTCCAGCTTTTTCAGCGTGTGCAGCACGGCGTGGTGCTCAAAGGCGGTGGAGACGACGTGCCGTTTTCCCTTTTTGGCGCCGAGGGCGGCGGCCGTCAGGATGGCCTGGTTGTCGGACTCGCTCCCGCCGGAAGTGAAGGTGATCTCCCGGGGCGAGGCGTTCAGACACCGGGCGATCCGGTCGCGGGCGTCCTCCAGCGCCTCTTTCGCCTTTTGCCCGCAGGAGTGAAGGCTGGAGGGGTTCCCGTACACGCCGTCCAGAAAGGGCAGCATCGCTTCGATGGCGGTCCGGCTCATTTTGGTCGTGGCCGCGTTGTCTGCGTAGAGATACATAGGAGAGCTCCGTTTCTGCTTTTTATACCGAGTGTTTTGGTAGGTAAATATAGTATAGCACATCCGTGCCGCGCCGTCAAGAGGGGGCGCGGATCTTTTTCCGGCTCCGGGCGCCGGCGGGAAAAGGCGGCCGCGCCGCTGCGGCGGGGGAAACCTGCGGGGGAGAGATTGACAAAACCGGTGGCCGTGTGATAAGATACGGACGGGAAGGCGCCGTTTCCGTCCGGGCGGAGAGAGCCCGGCGTCTGCGGAAAGGCGGCGTTTTCCGATTTCTCCGGATTCGAGGTCTGAGCCATGAAGAAAAACCGATCCGCCCGCGTCCGGCTTCTCGTCTGCGCCGCCGTTCTGGCGGTGCTGATCCCGGTGGGGCATTTCACCGGGCTGTTCAGCCTGGAGGAGTTCCGGGCCGTTCATTTCAATGCCGCCGTGTTCTGGAAGCTGATCCTCATGGTCCTCGGCGTGCTCACGGCGGAGACGCTGCTGGTGGTGTTGCTGGGGATCCCGTCGCCCGGGAGCCACCGCGCCCAGTCGGTGCTGTCCGTCCTGTCCAGTCTGATGAAGTACGTCGCCGTCATCGTGATCCTCTGCTGGGGCCTTTCCATCCTCGGGGTGAACGTGTCCACCATCGTGGCCAGCGTGGGGATCGTCGCGCTGGTCGTCGGATTCAGCGCGGAGAGCCTGATCGCGGACGTGGTGACCGGGGCGTTTATGATTCTTGAGAACCAGTACAACGTGGGCGACATCGTCGAGGTGGACAACTTCCGCGGCACGGTCACCAGCATTGGCATCCGGACCACCTGTATCACCGACCCGGGCGACAACGTCAAGATCGTCAACAACTCCGACATGAAGAACATCCTCAACCGCTCGGACAAGCTGTCGCGCAGCGTCAGCGACATCGCCGTTCCCTACGCCACGGATCTGGAAAAGCTGGAAGAGGCGCTGCCCGCGCTGCTGCGGGAGATCGGCGAGCGGAACGCGGCGGTCATGCGGGACGCGCCGCAGTACCTCGGGGTCCAGGAGCTGGCGGACAGCGCGGTGATCCTGCGCTTCGTGGTCAACGTGGAGGAAAAGGACCTGTACACCGGCGCGAGGCTGCTGAACCGCGACCTGTTGCTGGGGTTCCGGCAGCTGGGGATCGAATGCCCGTTCCCGCAGATGGACGTCCACCGCTGCTGAACCGGTGCGGAGAGAGAGGAAAGGGGGCGGCGGCATGAACGCGGCCTGGGAAGGAGAATGCCGGACCGGCGAGCTGCCCTGCGCCGACCCGGGGAACGCATCCCGGCAGAGGCTGGCCGCAGAGCGGGAAAAGGAGTATCCCCGACCGGTGCCGGAATTCGGCGGCGGCGGGACCGTTTCGGCTCGCGAGAGGACTGGAACGGCGGAGCGGGTGAAGCGTCTGATGCCGCTGGCGGCGGCGCTTTTGGGGGCATTCGCCCTTTTTGCCGCAGAACTCGGTCTGCAGGCGGCGCCGCCGGCGGAGACGGCCGCGCCCGCTTCGGCGGCGCAGGCCGCCTCCGAGGCGGACGTTCCGGGGGAGACGCTGCCGCCGGAGGAGAGCGCGTTTCCCGAAACAGAAGAGACCGGGTTAAAGCGCTGAACGGGCGCGGAGGGGGCCGGGATCCGGTGCGAAAAAAGAGGGTCCGGACGATCTGCGGGATCGTCCGGACTTTTTTGTCCGCCGCGGCGGAGCGGAGATTCGTTAGTTATGAAAAACTTATGCAGAAGAGACAAAAAAGGTTGCGGAACAGATCGGGGTGTGATACAATGGGGCTATCGGGAGGCCGCCTGCTCCGGCGGCCTCGGGAGAGGATGTGTGGAGATGAGATCGTTTCGGTTCAGGTTTCTCGCGCTGATCCTGGCGGCCGCCGCGACGGCGGCCGTGGGGTCCGGCTGTGCGCTGTTCCCGGAGGAGGAAGAGGTCCTTCCGCCCCCGCTGATGGACTTCGACGAGGCCGACTATGTGACCTATAACCCGGAGCGGCGGACGCTGGAGAACGTGGTCGCCGGCAACGCCTCGGTAGAGGCGCAGGTCAGCGTCAACGTGGCGTTCCGCTCGTCCGCGGGGACGTTCATGCGCTCGTATTTCGAGCTGGGAGACGAGGTCAAGGCCGGGGACGTGCTGTGTGAGACGGACAACAGCGCACTGGAGGAAGAGCTGTACGTGGCGGAGCTTCAGGCCGAGATCGACGAGCTGAAGTTCGCCGCGGCGGAAGAGAACTATGAGGCGGGCCGGCTGGACGAGATCGGCTGGAAGCAGGCGCAGTTGGCCATCTACCTGTCCCGCCGGAACATCGGGGCCCTGCGCGCCAAGTTCGAAGAGACCCAGATCGTGGCGCCCATCGACGGGCGCGTGACCTATGTGAACAACGTCGGGCAGGGCGCGTCGGTCACGCCGGGCGTGACCATGTTCGTGATCTCGGACATGAGCAATCTGGTCATCCGCTATACGGGCAAGGGGTACGGCGACATCCCGGTCAACGCGGAGGTGGACATGACCTACGTCAGCGGCGAAACGGCGATCCCCTTCACAGCGACGGCGATCTCGACGCCGGAGACGGTCCCCGCCGACAGCCCGGACCGGTACGCCGTGATCCTGAAGCCCAACGGGCTTCCCGCCGAGGCGGCCATCGGCAGCAAGCTGGATCTGCACTACGTCATCGAGCGCAGCGAGAACGCGCTCTGCGTCCGGACGGCCTCGATCAAAAACGTGGGCGAGCGGCGGTACGTCTACGTCCTGCGGGACGGGTACCGCCAGGAGGCGGACATCGTCATCGGTCTGGCCAGCGACTATTACACCGAGGTCCTGAACGGCGTCACCGAGAACGACCGGGTCATCCAGTAGCGGCGGCGGAACGGAGAAGAGACCATGTTTTTGACCGTATGGAAACGGCTGACGGGCAACCGGTGGAAGGTGCTCTCGATGCTGTTCGGCCTGACGCTGGCGCTGGCCATGGCCTTCAGCGTGCCCGTCTATTCTCAGGCGATCCTTCAGCGGCTGATGGTCAAGACCTTTGAGGACAGCCTGAAGGAGAACGAGCGCCACCCCGCCTATCTGTCGGAAAAATACGAGCTCGCCTCGCTGGAGAAGGACGCCTTCGGCGCCCGGCGCACCGTGAAGGAGAGCTTCGAGCGGACGCTGAACGAGCGGATGGGCCTGCCCGTGCAGACCTCCGGCGAGTACATCCGCTATTCCATGCTCTACCACGACGCCAACAACACGGCGGGCCGGAAGAGCATCCTGTTCTATTACGTTTCGGACCTGCCCGAGCACGTCAGCCTGACCACGGGCCGCATGTACGATCCGGACCGGGCCGACGGCGTGGTCGAGGCCGTGGTCCGGCGGACCTTTCTGGTCAACTCGGAGCTGACGCTGGGACAGGTCTACGACATCAAGAGCGCGGCCAACGGGAACACGCTGTTCCGGATGGAGATCGTCGGCATCTTCGAGGCGGCGGACGACAGCGACATCTTCTGGTTCACGCGGCTGGACCGCTTCGGCGGCAACATCTTCATCGACAGCTCCTGTTTCGACCGGGTCATGGCCGAGACCCCGTCGGCCACGCGCCACGTGACCCAGATCGTCCGCTTCGCGGCGGTGGACTATACCGCCATCCGCATGAAGGACGTGCCGCGCCTGATCGGCGCGGTCAACGAGGGCATGGACGAGATCGTCGCGCTGACGGGCAAAAAGGGCATGTACTTCAGCGCCATGCCGGTGCTGGAGCAGGTCAGCGCGCTGGCGCCGCGGGTGTACGTGACGCTGTACTCCCTGCTGGTGCCGCTGTTGGTGCTGGTGGCGTTTTACGTGGTGATGATCGCCCGGCTGAAGCTGAAGAGCGAGCTGAACGAGATCTCCGTCATGCAGAGCCGCGGCGCCGGCCGGGGGCACATCCTGCTGCTGTACCTGATCGAAAGCGTGATCCTGGTGGGGATCGCCGCCGTGCTGGGGCCGCTGCTGGGCGTGGTGCTCTGCCGGATGATCGGCGCGTCCGACGGCTTTTTGAGCTTCGTCAACCGGCGGGCGCTGCCGCTGGAGATCGGGCCCGAGGCGTTCTGGTCCGTGGGCGCGGCGGCGCTGCTGTTCGTGCTGATCACCATGATCCCGGCGTTTTTCAGCGCGGGGGTCAACATCGTCCAGCGCAAGCGCGCCGGGACCGAGCGGCGGCTGCCGTTCTATCACCGGTTCGGGCTGGACTTCCTGTTCCTGGCCGCGGGGCTGTACGGCTGGTATTCCATGCGCGTGAGGATGCTGATGCTGGAGGGAGCGGGGGCCTTTACCCTTGAGAACACCGACGTGATGATGTACGTCTCCGGCACGCTGTTCGCCCTCGGCGCGGGGATGCTCTTTTTGCGGCTGTATCCGTATCTGCTGCGGCTGGTCTTCGCGCTGGGGCGTCGGATCTGGCCGGCCTGGGCGTATTTCACCATGAACCGCCTGAGCCGCAACCGCGAGTGCGCGGGGATCATGCTGTTCATGATCCTGACGCTGTCCATCGGCATCACCAGCGCGGACACGGCCCGGTCCATCAACCGCTATGAAGAGGCGAACATCAAGAGCGAGGTGGGCGCCGATCTGGTCTATACGCCCGTCTGGCAAAAGTACGACGAGACCGGCAAGCCCGCCCGGGGCCACGTCGTCGACGGGAACAAGGTGGAGATCTACGACGAGGGCGTGCTGGTCCAGTCCTTCCGTGTCTCGTTCTTCGAGCTGCTGACCGACTCGTTCCGGGAGATCGAGGGCATCGAGAGCATCGCCCGGGTGTACCGCGAGGAAGACACCACGGTGAAACGGTCCGGCGGGCAGACCCAGGGCGTGGACGTGATGCTGACCGATCCGGCCGAGTTCGCCCGTACGGCCAGCTGGATCGCTACGGAGAGCCCCTATCACATCAACGAATACGCCAACGCCATGAACCGGACGCAGAACGGCGCGGTGATCAGCTCTGCCCTGCGGGACAGTCTGAAGCTGGAGTTGGGGGACAAGATCCTAGTGCTGGTGGGCGCGGGGAACATCGAGTGCACCGTGGTGGGCGTGGTGGACACCTGGCCGGGGCTGGACGCCTATACGCCGGCCGTCGGCTCTGACGAGCTGACGCACAACAAGTTCGTGGTGGCGAAGCTTTCCACCTACGTCCGGACCAACGAGGTCCGCCCCTATGACTTTTTCATCAAAAAGACGCCGGGCTATACGGACCGCCAGGTCTACGACGCGCTGGCGGAGAGCGAGTTCGGCGTGGTCGCCATGACCAGCGCCGGCGAAAAGCTAGCGGCGGCCAAGAACACGCCGCTGCTCCAGGGGACCAACGGTCTGCTGACCGTCTCGTTCCTGGCGGCCACTGCCCTGTGCGCGGCGGGCTTTCTGGTGTTCTGGGTGATTTCCATCCGGGAGCGGACGCTCCAGTTCGGCATCTCCCGGGCGCTGGGGCTGACCCGCGGCGGCGTGATGCTGATGCTGGGACTGGAACAGCTGCTGGTGTCCGGGGTGGCCATCGCCAGCGGCGTTCTGATCGGAAAACTGCAGAGCGCCATGTTCGTGCCGTTCCTGTCCATGAACTACACCGAGGCCGGAAGCCCGGTGGCGTTCCGGGTCGTGACCCGGGCCGGCGACATGGGCATGGTGCTGGCCGTGCTGGGCGCGGTGCTGGCCGTCTGCCTGGCCGCGATCCTGACCATCGTGCTGCGGCTGAAGGTGGACAGGGCCCTGAAGCTGGGGGAGGATTGACGCATGGCAGAAATGATCCTGAGAACGGAAAACATCGTGCGCCGCTTCCGCAGCGGCGACGGAGAGTTTACCTGCCTGAAGGGCGTCAGCATCGCCGTGCCGGAGCACGGGCTGACGGTCCTGCGCGGCCGAAGCGGCTCGGGCAAGACCACGCTGCTGAACATCATCAGCGGCCTGGACGCCCCCACCGAGGGGCGCGTGTTCTTCCGGGACGAAGAGGTCACCGCCTTCCGGGCGGGAAAGCGGGACCTCTGGCGCCGGGAAAAGATCGGGTTCGTGTTCCAGTCCGTGGCGCTGGTGCCGGATATGTCGGCGCGGGAAAACGTGGAATACGGCCTGCGGATTGCCGGGGTCCGGGGCCGGGAGAGCCGGCGGCGGACGCGGGAATGTCTCGCGCTGGTCGGCATGGACAAGCGCGCGGGGCACATGCCGTCCCAGCTGTCCGGCGGCGAACAGCAGCGCGTGGCCGTGGCGCGGGCCATCGCCCACGGGCCGGAGCTTTTGCTGGCCGACGAACCCACGGCGGAGCTGGACACCGCCATGGGCATCCAGGTGGTGGACGTGTTCCGCCGCCTCATCGAGGAGCAGGGGATGACGGTCCTGATGACGACCCACGATCCGCATATGCTGGAGCTGGCGGACACGGTCTATACGCTTTCGGATGGGGGGATCGTCGATGGCGATGATTGAGTGCGAAAACCTTGTCAAGATCTACAAGGCGGAGGACATCGAGGTCATGGCCCTCCAGGGGCTGGATCTGGTCGTCGAAGAGGGCGAGTTCATGGCCATGATCGGAAAGTCCGGCTCGGGCAAGTCCACGCTGCTGAACCTGTTGGGCGGGCTGGACAGCCCGACGGCGGGAAAGCTGTGGGTGAACGGCATCGACATGACGAAGATCACCCGGGCGGGCCTTGTGAAGTACAAGCGGGACACGGTGGGCTTCGTCTGGCAGAACAACGCCCGGAACATGATCCCCTATCTGACGGCCCAGGAAAACGTGATGCTGCCCATGGCCTTTTCCGGCACGCACCGGCGCCGGGCCAAGGCGGCCGAGCTGCTGGACCAGGTGGGCCTTGCCGGAAAGCGGAACAACCGGCTGGCCGAGCTGTCCGGCGGCGAGCAGCAGCGCGTGGCCATCGCCATCGCGCTGGCCAACTCGCCGAAGATCCTGCTGGCCGACGAGCCCACCGGCGCGGTGGACACGCGCACGTCGGACCTGATCTTCGATTTGTTCCGCGAACTGAACGAGACGCGGAAGCTGACCATCGTCACCGTCACCCACGACCGGCGGCTGTCCGGCAAGGTGGACCGGGTGGTGAACATCCGGGACGGCAAGACCAGCTCGGAGTTCATCCGCAACATCAGCTATGCCTCCGAGCTGGCGGCCCTGCGGTCCTCGTCGTCCGCCGAGCGCAGCGAACAGACCCACACCGAGCTGCTAGTGCTGGACCGGGCCGGACGGCTGCAGCTTCCGGCGGAGTATCTCACCCGCCTGCAGTTGAAGACGCCGGGCCGCGTCCGCGCGGACATGGAGGAGGACCGCGTGGTCCTGACGCGGGAAAGCGAAAAGAACGCCTGAGCCGGTTCCCGCCCGCAGGACTCCCTGGATTTGGGCGGTGACGGAGCTGCTGCCGAGGAGAGGAGCGTTTGCCGCATTTGTGCTGACCGAATCGGGACAAACCCGTAAACAAACCGCGAGGGACACCTGCTCTATCGCAAGTGTCCCTCGCGCGGTTTTTTTCTTTGTATAAGACTTTCCAAAAGGTACGAAACCTATCTAAAACCACCTAAAAGGTACACGCCTGTTGCCTCTGAAAACCGGATATTGTCGAATTTGAACCAACCGCTTCCGCTATTAAAGAGCAAAATCAAATTTCCGTCTTTAATCGCCGATCACCTTCTTCTGCCACGACTTTTTGCCGCACTTCGGGCATTTCATATAACGCGTCCTGCCCATGTGCATGGCCAAGTTTACGGATTTGTAGGACGGAACGTATCTGTGTCCGCATTCGCGGCATTCGTAAAAACCCGCGACCTGCTCTATGCGAAGCGCAAATGCCATACATATAATAAACTGCACGAATCCCACGCCGACCGGCAGGATGAACGCCCAGATGGGCTTTTCAAGAGTCATGAAAATAATGCCCACG
>JAEEGL010729091.1_pt1 | contig 18602 bp, 15 predicted proteins | sample 9134231 | NCBI WGS metagenome assembly JAEEGL01 (sample SAMN16246548, study PRJNA631951) | gut metagenome | biome: gut microbiome; feature: rumen; material: fiber-attached | host: Bos | place: Iran: Karaj | collected 2018-10 | reverse complement strand
CAAAACCAAGGTTAACCTCTGTATCCTCAGTCATATCGTCGATTGGGTTCTGCTCCTTAAGGGAATCGTTGATACCATCAAGGAATCCAACCATATACATAAGCTCAACGCCATATTTCTCAGCAAGGCCCTTAACAGTACCTGTAACTACCTCGTCAGGGTTCTTGAGAAGCTGAGCATAAATATCGCGCTCCTTCTGAAAATAATCTGTCCATAATCTCTGAAGATCGCCCTTGTTGGCAGTCTCAGAATAGGCCTTGTCACGCCACTCTTGTAATAATGCCATAACTAATACTCCATCCTTATATAAAAAAATTTATTGTACACGTCATTGTAAATGCATGTATGCAATATTCTAATATATTTGCAAAAAGATGTAAACCTTATGTCATATCTTAATAAAGGTTAACACAAATAGTAATGGATAGCTAAAAACTACTTCACTGTACATTAACCTTATAATAATAATTCATACCATCTTCATAAAGTAATTCATAATCAAGTTCTTGTATGACGCTCTCTCGTCCTTCTTCAAGATTAACAATAAGAATATAGTCCTCTGACTGATCACTTATAATATTCATAACATTATCCTTATCTGCAAATAAATATCCCTTTGTATTTTGCAGAATTACAAAGTCATACAATATTTTCCACTTTAGATCAACAAATACAACAGCTTCTTTTCCTTCTGCCATCTCCACTGCAGCAATCTGTTTTTCATCAATATAGTCCATAGGCACAGTAAATCCCCTACTAGAAAGATTGAATATACTCAGCATACAAAACATAACTATCGTAATATACTCTGCCACTTTACCAGCTTTAATCTGCTGTAAAATATAAAAAATCATGAGAAATGTAGCAACGATAAAGATCCACCCTACAGGCATTATGTATCTGGTGGTAATCTTCGGACATATCTTACCTACTACCACTATATAAAACACTCCGCACATGAACATCCAGAATTCAAAGCTTGGTTTGGTCTGCTTTCTCAGAATTTTTACTATAAAGTAGCAGATAATAGCAATCGCAAATCCGCCACCAAGCCCTGCAAATGCTTCTCCGTTCAGGATTGAAAGCATTTCTGATACTCCTGACAATAGCCCTCCAAAACTTGTTGCCTTTGAAATAGCCTCTTTTCCTCTGTAGCCATTAAAGATGTGAGCAAGTATATGATACCATACTATTCCATAAAATAATCCCGCCACACCAAGAGCAATTATATAATTCCTTATGCTCTTACTATCCTTGCTCATAATCATCTTTATGCCATACACAAGGCACATAAAAAATGCTATCAACAGGAAATAGTAGTGCGTCAACATTCCGAAGAACAAGGTCAAACCAAGTTTAACAAGGAATTGTCTCTCCGGTTTTTTATTCCAGTTTTTCTTAAAAAGATACATTAGCAAAATCACAAAAAATGTAAATTGAGCATACATCCTGATAAGTAACATAGTATCGAGAAATATAACAGATGTTTCAACCGCAAACAACATTCCAAATGAAACTATCTTTCTTCCTGTAATTTCCCTTAAAAGCAGATATAAAAAATACATCGTAAAAAACATCCAGAAAATGTTTACACCTATTCCATACCATTTACTATACCTTCCCTTAAATATAGAGCAAACAGTATGTATCAAAAGATAATAGAAAGGCGGATGTACATCCTTTGCCTGATTTTCCCAGGTGTTTGCGTAGTTAAATTCCTGGCCATCTTCAACTGTAGTAAAGGCTTCAAATGGTCCCATCCCGCGATACTCAACTCCAACTTCAAAAGAAGGATTGATTCCTCCTTGATTGTTGGAAAGACCATATGTCCAAATCTCATCACAGTGATAATTAATTTTTTTCATACCCAAAAGAATAACCATTACTGCTGCCAGAACTGTCATAATCGCAAGTACAATTTTTTCTTTCTTGTCCATTCCCCCGCCTCAATTATTAGTTTTTATCTTTTCACCTTAATCTATATAAAACCAGCTGGCTTCCAGCCTGAGAATTTAAAACACTCTCAACCATGTATTGCTCATAATATTTCTTTAAAACTACATCAATACATGCCTCTCTGGGATCAGCAAAAACAATCCACTTAGACTCTTTTTCTTCAAATCCCGCTATAAACAAAGGCTTTGTCTATTTATTTCTATAATCACTTAAATACCTTCGCAAATTATCGGGTCTTTCCTTGGCAAAAGTTCTCATGTTTTCTATTCTTGCAAGCCATCTTTGATAGGTATACAGATCCTTTTCAGAATACGTATACTTAAATTTATTTTTTATCTTCTTTAGCCATCCATCCTGCGTATGCCATCTTGAAAAGTGAGCCGGCATTTCTGAGCCGTATATTGCCTGAAGCTCATCAATCTGTGCAAGTACCTTCTCAGAGGAGAAGACAGTATCTAGACACTGATCAAATCTTTCAAAAAAATCTTCCTTAAACTTTTCATTCTGCATAAGTGCAATAAAGATTTCTCTGTTATCGTCAAAGTTCAGATTAACTCCTTTAAGTATTTCCTTGTCGTAATCCTCAGTCAGAACATACTCTACAGAATTAAACTCCGGATACAAAAAGGCATCATCAAGATCAAATAGGACAAGTCTCCACTTATTGTCCCCATATTTGTTACCTGGCTGCCTAGCCCTCCATATGCGGAAGTTATTGCCAGGCCAGTCGTCATTACCATAGTAGATTTCCGCGATGAAGTAATCCATAAAACTCTCCACATCAATCTTATCTGCAACATGATCAAAGTTTTCCTGCACAGACAAATCATGGGTCTTAACATATTCAACTAGATCGAGGTAATCCTGCAGGTCCTGCATAGTGCCTTCTGAAACCTCTGGCACGTAAGGATCTACACCAGTGTTAAGCTTAATTAGGCTTAAGTTTGATGGATTTATTCCGTAATGTCTCTTAAAATAATCCGCTCCATAGGCTTCTCTTATATTATGTATTCCCCAGTATTCTCCGTTTATAAAAAGTACTGCGGGTTCTGCTGCCTGATAGGTAACATTCATATTGTCGGCTACTATTGACTGAGCCAGAATGTCACTAAACATTGACTTGTTAAAATCAGTTCCGCCAGCCCTAAGGAGCAAACTATCAGTTCCTTCTGCATTTGTGGAAACCGCTGCTTGAGGAATAAGCTCAAACAAATCTGCATCAAAGGTCTCTCCATTATCTGCCATTGTCACTTTAAGTCCCTTGGCAGCATTGGACCTGGAGGCAGCACCCATGATTTCTACTTCTACTTCATTATCAGCTATCATCGATTCACTGCTGTCCATGATTTCAAGGTGTGCTTTTACCTTTTCTTCCGCATTATAATTTGCAGGTGGAAAAACAGTGTTTGTGCTCTCTTTGTTATATTTTTTCCAGATATAATAAGTCTCTCCAGGAACATAGATTCCGTCGCGTTCATCAAACATATCAGCCGGGTCAACTGTGAGAGATACCATATTTAAATCTGTTTTAGGAGAAATAAAATAAGATTTAGTGACTATTTCATCAGACATAGCCCCATTTTTCATGGTTCTTGCCCTTACTACTGTTCCCTTGTAGGAATAGGTATTTTCCCAGTAATAGTTCATCTTGTAATTGGGAGTTGTCTTCACATTACCAATTATATTAGGCTCATCGCTCCTGTCATGAATATATATAGGTTCAGAATAGATATTGGAATTCTCATCAGGTTCAGATCCATCAAGAGTATAAAAAATATAAGCATCCTCATCTTCTGAAGTCAACGTCAGATAAAAGTCCGATGAATACACTCCGGATTCGTTTGAAAACTCTGGCAGAGAAAGCTCATCATCAAGCCTCACCAGATAGGATATAGGCCTAGTATTATTTACCATTTCAGGAGTTGCATTGGATAACACTGCCAGGGCCCCTGGCTCCTTGGCAGGCCTTCCAACAGATACTCCGGGGTCAACGGGGGCAGAAATATGAAGCTTATCAACGCAATCCCTGCCATAGTACAGAGTAATAGTATCTGAAGAACTTATCATAAAATCCGTATGCATCTGACCGCTATCTGTCACTTTATCCTTGGCTGATGCCCATACTATGAGGTATTCCCCAGGCGCCATCACATAGTTAGGAAAATACCACCTTCTGTTTATTCCCACGTGATCAGCAATAGACATGCCCCATAAATTAACTGGTTTATCCCCATAATTGTATAGTTCGATCCAGTCGCTGTTATCTCCATCCTCATCTCTGTATAGACCAAGACCTGAGTACATAACTTCATTGATGCACAGAGTCTTTCCAGTCTCATTTTGCGGGTAAGCATCCAGATTTCTATATTCAGTTTTTATGCAGAATATCATAACAGCAAATGCAAGAATTGCCGCAAATATCCCCAATACCCTATAGAAATTACGGTGTTTCACCTAATCACCCCGCTATTTCGCCGTTATAAGTAACAACATTTATCGCTGAAATACCTGATATTTTTCTCAGCTCTTTTGTAAGCTGCTCTTCCTGTCCCTTCTTAAAGGTAACCTCATAAGTCATATCAAGCTTTGAATCTGTGATGTTTTTCATCTTAAGAGCATTCTTGGAGCAATACTGGTCAATTGTCTTTGAAACCAGTTCAGCCTCTACAGAAGAATCACCATGGACGATCACAAGATATGAAGTCACATCCATCACACCTCTGCTTAAGAAAAGAAGTACCAGTGCTATAATGATGCTTCCCAAAATAGCGATTGTGTATATTCCTGAACCGCAGGCTATACCTACAGCAATGGCCCAGAAAATAAATGCACTATCCTTGGCATCCTTGACAGCAGTCCTGAATCTGATGATAGAAAGAGCACCCACCATACCAAGTGAAAGAGCAAGGTTGCTTCCTATGATCATCATTACCATTGTAGTTATTATTGTTACCAGTAGTATTGTCACATTAAAATTCTTGGAATACATTACTCCAGAGTAGGTTTTCTTGTAGATAAAATAGATAAAGAAAGCCAGAAACACGGACATGATAAGTCCAATTGCAATCTCAGAAATTGAAATGTTAGTGTTGTTTTCAAGCAAATAATAAAGAAGTTCCTTTTTATTCATACTATCCCCCTATCCCAATAATTCTCTTGCCATGCAGTATTTACTTACTGACGAGTTTAGAATTCTTGCTGTACTTATTGCATTCTTTATATATTCTGGAAGCATCTGATCAAACTTAACTTCCAGAACCATCATAGGCTCAGTTATCACCGGAGTCATCAAAAGGTCCGGGTCAAAGAGCCTGTCTGAAAATGCAGCTCTAATATTTTTGTCAAACGTTACTCTCACATTGTGCTCTGGATAAATAAAGGCTTCCCTCTCATAGTCAACAATAACCTTGGGAGTATATACATTATCCACCATAATGTTCTTAACCTTCCTCGACACATTGGCTTCAAACCCGTCAAGAACATCAAAATCCCCATCTATTATCCGCAAAGCATCATCCCTTGTTATAGAAAGAGATTCCTTTTGCATATAAGAGTTGAATCTGTTTTTTACTTCTAATTTCACCCTGTCTGAATCGGTATCATATATCCTGAGCCTTATCTTTTTCCTGTTCTCAATCCCCGCTACTTTGTTCATGTAATCAACATTATCAACTGAATCAAAATAAAGGCTCCTGATAAAATACTCGCCCTTTTCTCCCATGTTGGGATCCGGCTCCATTATGTTCTGCAGCATTTGCCTGAGATAATAGTATTCGTAGAGGCTGATGTAATACTTTAGTTCACTCCGGTATACATTTAATAGTGTTTCGCCCATAGTCCCCTCACCTCTATCTGTAATGCTTACTTAGAAATCTGTACATTCTATACACTGCATAAGCATTACCTGTAAGAGCAAAGGCCTTAACAAATATCTTCCTGGGCTCTAACCTGGCAAGCTTTAGAGCGCTTCTGAACTTTTCATTACGACATATATTTCTGATCAGTCTAATTCTGGTAGCACGCTCCAAATTGTCATTGTTACTAATTTGTTTAAGATTATTAGTCACAAGTCTTACATATAAAGTACTAAACTTTGATATCTGTTTGCTATTATCAGCGTGCAATCTGCAATAATCCAAAGCATTATCATAAAAATATGTCACAGAATCAAAATATCCGTCTACATATCTGGTAATAAGGCTTCCAGCGCTCCTGATATAGTAAACATAGTACATATTGTCATTTACAACAATCTTCTCTGCCTTTTTGAGCATCCTGACTGAGAAAATAATATCCTCATAGATTGGATACTCAGGCAAAAACTCAAGATTATTGTCATCAAGAAAGCTCCTTCGATATATCTTATTCCATGGGGCATTAAATACCTCATGATCTACCGCAAGCTGAAGATAGTTGTCAAAAAACTCATCTCCATTCCCCACGAATCCTCTTCCTAAGATATTATCCTTGTGCTCTCCTGTATCCAGATTGTGATACCAGAAACCAAACATCACAACATCTGCATTATGTTCTTCTGCCAGCCTGACATTATCTTCAACAAGACTTGGAATAATATCATCATCCACATCATAGAAATACACATAATCTCCCGAAGAAGCCTTTATACCTGCATTTCTCGCAGTACTAAGTCCACCATTAGGCTTATGAATAACCTTAAATCTGTCATCTCCCTTAGTAAGTTCATCGCATAGCTGAGCACTTTTATCTGTGCTTCCATCATCTACTATCACAAACTCGAGATTACTATAGGTTTGTTTCTTTAGGTTGCTGACACAATTATCTATATATTTTTCGCCGTTATAAATCGGCACAATAATACTTACCTTTGATTCTGACAACACAATTCACCTTTTTAAACACTTCTCATAAAACCGGTAGCTCTACAAAAAAGCAGCTACCTTCACCTAAGTTACTCTCGCACCAGACTCTGCCTCCATGCTGGTCTACGATGCTCTTTACAATCGATAACCCCAGACCACTGCTGGTCTCTCCCTCCGGGGTTCTTGACTTACTCACTCTGTATGTTCTCTCAAAAATATGTGACACCGCTTCTTTTGGGATTCCCGCTCCAGTATCTCTTACAAAAAAGCGAACACTATCCCCATAGCGCCCCATACCAAGAGTAATATCGGATCCATCCTCCGAATATTTCCTGGCATTAGTAAAAAGATTATCCAGCACTCTGCTCATCTTGCCGATGTCAATAGAAACAAAACTATCATCATCCTCAGGAATCTCTAATAAAAGATTCCTTCCTGAATATCTTTCATCAATCTGAGCCGCAAAGAAATACTCCTCAAGGAACTGCCCTATGGGCACTCTTTGCAATTTAAGCTCCTCTCTTCCACTTTCAATACTGGTCAGGTAAAAAAGATCCTGAACAAGAACTTCTAGTGTCAATGCCCTGTTATCTATAAGTCTTAACATGTCAGAAAGGTCTTTAGATGAAACTGTTAGCCCTTCTTTTTCATCCCTGGCTTTCAGATAGTCTATGGCACTCCTTATAGCTGTTAGCGGTGCCCTCAGATCGTGAGATATATTTTCAAGCATAAGCGTTCTTTCATTCTCAGCTTCTTTTAGCTTTGCGTTAGCTTCTAATAATTTTTTGGACAGCTCAGCCACAGTATCACTATCAACCTTGGGCTGTTCAAACCTTTTCTTGTCAGCCATAAATTTGTCACCTCATTATCATCAATGGCTTACCAGCTTGTATCCCTTAGACCATACAGTCTCGATAAGATTATCAACTCCTGTATTATCAAGGATCTTTTTGCGAAGTCTTGATACATTCACCATTACATTTCGCCTGTCAGTTTCTATATATGTTCCCCAGAGCTTTATTCCTATTTCTTCGAAGGTGATTTCTCTGTTGATGTTTTGAGCCAGGAATAATATCAGCTCATACTCTTTGTTAGATATTATTATTTCCTCATTTTGGTAAAAGAGCTTGTGCTTTTCCTTGTCTATAACAAAATCCCCAATAACTATCAGCATATTGCTGCTCTTTTTGGATACTCTCTGAGTATTTCTCTTTATATTTGCAACTATCCTGACATACACTTCCCTTAAGCTGTAGGGCTTTTCAATGTAGTCATCCCCACCAGCTTCAAAGCCTTCTATCTTGTCATCCTCAGAAACCTTGCCCGACAGAAATAGAATGGGCACATTGGTAACATGCCTCATTTTCCTGCATAATTTAAACCCGTCTATTTCAGGCATCATAACATCAAGAAGGACACAATCCGGTTTGAATTTTTCCACAATTCCAAGTGCCTCTGAAGCCTCCGAACAAACCTGCACCTTGCAGTTTTTCTCTTCAAAGAATTTCTTATTAACTTCTAAAACTTCAAGATCGTCATCCACCATAAGAATTTTGTACATACCGTTTACCCCGCGATAGCAGACATCTTCTTATCTACTATTTGAATCTCTCTGTCACAATACTGGAGCACTGACCTTCTGTGAGTTATCAAAAGACAAGTCGGAGAAGGATTCCACTTTCTGATTCCCTCCAAAACTCTAAGCTCTGTACTCTCATCAAGGGAAGAAGTTGCTTCATCAAGAATAAGGAATGGGGCCTTTTTAACAAGTGCTCTGGCAATTGCAATTCTCTGAGCCTGGCCTTCAGATATTCCTACTCCCTTTTCACCAATGATGGTATCTATTCCTTTTGGGAACTCCTTGATAAAATCATAGGCGGCCGCACTCTCAAGAGCTTCAACTATTTCCTCATCCGTTGCGTCCTTTTTACCCATGCGGATGTTATCTCTGATACTGCCACTAAAAAGCGTATTACCCTGTGGTACATAGGCGATAAACTGTCTGGCATCAGGACTGGCCTCAATGCTTTCGCCTTTTTCATTGTAGAATTCAATATTTCCCTTCATCTTGTCAGTAAATGCCATGATGAGCCTTACAAGTGTTGTCTTACCAATTCCTGATTTACCAACTATTGCCGTAAATTCTCCAGGCTTAAAGTCGATACTTGCATCTTCAAATACAAGCTCTTCTGTGTATCCAAAAGAAATTGTTTCTACCTTAACGCCTATCTTTTCAGGTGTTATAGACTTGCCCAGATACTTCTCCTTGGGGAGATCTTGAAGTTCAATGATTCGTCCTGCAGACGCAAGCATTGAGATGATTTTTGGTATCAGTTGAGCAAGGCTCACAATAGGAGCCTGTATCCTGTTTACAAGCTGGAGGAAAACTGTCATAGTTCCGTAAGTGATAGTCTTGTTAGCTATGCATATAGCACCCCATGCAAAGGCTACGATATATCCCAACTGAAATGACAATCCCATAGCAGCTGATGCATACATATTTGTCCTATTCCTCTTAAACACCCAATAGATTCGTTCATCTCTAAGCTGAGTAAGTCTCTGCTCTGAATAATCCTCAAGACAGAAAGACTTCTCGATCAGGATATTTGCAAGACTCTCCTGCATAAATGAACGGTATTTGGATTCAGTCTGCTGAACCTTTACTGTAAGATACTTGAGTTTTCTACCAAGCCAGAAGCTGGCAATCATGGCTATCGGTGCTACAAGTAATGCAAAAATCGCAAGTCTGAGATCATAATAAGCCAGTGTACAGAAGGTTACTAAAAGCTCTACCATAAGTCTTAATATGGTTGGAATTGTATTGGCGATACCATCAGACACAGCACTTACGTCACTTGTAAGTCTGGTCATCAGATCTCCTGTATGATACTTGGAAATATCAATCCAGCAGGTATCAAGAATTCTCCTATATACCTTCTTTCTTATTCCAAACCCAAACTTTTCGTATACAACTACTGCCATAAGGCTACTTATGATGCCCATCAATTGGCTTCCCAGGATTACAGCAACATATATGATTATGATTTTCCACAATCCGGAAAGGTCGCCGATAGAAGCCTTATCTATCAGCTTTTTTCCTATGATGGCCATACCAACTGACAAAAATGTTCCAAGGAAATCAAATCCCATAAGAAGCGCCAATTGCGGGAAATATGGCTTGGTGTAATTTAAACACCACTTCAAATATTCGATTGCATCCCCACGTCTATTCCAATAATGCTTAATTTTCTCAATCTTACTCATCTTTTCTTACTGATCCTTGATCTAAACTTATCTACTACAGCATAGCCATCTGCTACGCCATTACCACCGGTCACAAAAACTCTTCCAACTCTTATCCAGGAATGGGCTACCATCTTGTGGTTTCCATCTTCCTTGACCCCGAGATACATAGTGGACTCTATTCCCTTTTCTGCAAGAAGCTTCTGGGCTGTAAGCGCTCTTACAAGACACTTGCTCTCCCATCTTGTCTTACTGCAGACCTGATTTACAGCGTAGGAGACTTTCTTGCAGTAGCGGTATTCATCCATTGAGACATCTTCTGCAGATTCCTCCCCTTCAATGCCCCATTTTTTATTTAGTTTTCTTGTATCCTCATATAGCATCTGAAATCTGTAATACGCAGATAAAACCCAGGCTTTAAGGGTCACACTTTTATGTTCATTGTATCTAAGGAACCTATATCCTCTTCCTATGATGCCCATATCTCTCCTATTATAGTTCACTTCAATACATTAAAAGGTTACAGTTTTGTTAGATTTCTTTACACCTACGGTCCTGCTTGCTATCTTTATGCCATAGACAGCAAAGGAGGGCAAAACGTATGAAAACTTGGACTTCTCCAGAAATCAAGGAGCTCAACATCAGTAATACAGCGCTTGGTAATGCCAGATCTGGTTACTGTGATGCAGCAGTATATAGCATCGAGCTTCACAGAAACTTCTACTCCTTTAGTGGAGAAGGAGAAAAGAATCAGGATGACTGGCATGTAACACCTCAGAATCCTTGATTACACTCTAAAGAGTCGCATTTTACAGGCGACTCTTTTTTCTTAATACAAAAGTCAACTTGCATATTCTCTTAAGAAGCAGTCCATTGCCAGTATTCTCACTATATCTTTGTGATTTTCTTCATTAACATCCTGCTTGAACAATTCTTTTACATTCTCTTCATTAAAGTACTCATAAATTTGATCAGTTAATGGCGTCCTCATTTTTTCATTACCAAATTTTTTTAGTCTCAAAACTGCATCCGGGCTCTGTACGCCTCTATGCCCCGGATCAAGCCTGATGCTGTCTGGTATCATATCCTTCAAATATTCACGCACTAATCGTCTTTCAAGGCCGTCGTCAGTAAATGCTTTCTCCGGAAAAAATATACACAAATCCGCCATTCGCCTGTCTCTTGTAGGGTCTCTGAAAAGAACGCCATAATAAATGCTTATCTTTGTATCAAATATCCCCATAGTTTCTGTAAATGTTTCATCTAAAACCAGATTGTTCTGTTTAACTCTAGGTTCGCAATCGTTGTAGCCTCTCATTTTATATAGATAACGATCCCTCTTTATTATCCTGTGCTTTTCAAGCAAGCCTCTTTTTAGATATTTTCTATCGAAACTATTTTTATAATTGCTATCTATATTTAGATCAAAAAGAAGCTTCCCCAGTGCCTCTTCCCAAACAGCCTTCAACAATATTTTTCTTGGAACTCCATATCTTTTTCCAAATGCTGCTAGTTGCCTTTTGGCCTCCCTTATATTGCCTCCATAGAGTTCGTGGAATACTCTTGAAAAAACATTCCCACTGGACAATGTAAAGTTTCCATACTGGCCATTTAATAGAACCTGACAGCCTTTTTCTTTCATTCTTTTGACTATATCAATCATCCAGACCTGGTTAATCAGTGCTTTCCCTGGAACTTCAAACTTGTGGATCAACTCATCCATCTCGGTAAATGCGCTTTTCCCCTCACAGCTGGTAAAGGTCGTTTCAATATTCTCATACTTTTTGCAGAACTGCTTTACTCCCTCTGACTCATCCGGAATATATCCCTCATCATAGGTGTTTACGTAGTCTTTTAAAGGAACAGAAGTAAAACCATATAGTTTTCCGCCCTTTTCAGAAAGTATGCTGGCGGCTACAGCAGCCACAGAAGTAGAATCAAGGCCGCTGCTTATTGTTGCTGCAATTGCGCCTCTGCATCTCATTGCATCTTCTACACACTTCCAAAAAATCTTTCTGAAGTTCTCCCTGTAGTAACTGTCTGGCTTATCATGAATAATACTTTTACAGGTAGGCCTATAATATTCTTTGGCAGCCTTTCTTACATTTTCTCCATCTATTCTTACTTCAACAACCTGCCCTCTGATCACCTGATAAATGTTGTCAAAAGGGGTTAGTTCAGGGAAAAGAACCATCGCGGCAGTATTTGTAAACTGACAGCCTGTGATCCACTTTTCATTTATTCCTCTATATTCTGAAGGCATACAGTTAAATATTGGTTTAGACAGACTAGAGAAAAACAGCTCTTTCCCACATAGGCTATAATAAACACAACGTGTTCCCATATGATCTGTGTATAATCTGAACAATTGCTTATTGGTATCATATACTGCAATAGCAAAAAGACCTTGTATATGCTCTGTAAAATCCTCATTCCAGATAGAATATGCCAAATACGCAAGTATTCCATCAGGCCACTCAGATATTGGCATACTTGAGACAGGATCCTTTTCCCCAAATAATCCTATAGAAAAATCTCTTAACTCCCCATCTGATAAACAAGTCTTAATTTCGCCTATCAGTTCATCTCGTCCATTTAAAATAATATCCCCAGTAAAGACTATTCCTCTCTTAAGATCTTTTATTGGAAGACGTTCATATTCTGCCTCTTTTGTAAAGAACTGTATTCCACAGGAAAAAAAGCCCCGATCAAAAGCAGTTTCCTCAAACCTGTCGATAGCGCAATCTTCATAGGTTTTCTTCATTTCTGTATTTAATTCTCTTACCTCAGAATCAAAACTTATATAACCCCATATTGCAGACATCTCTTTAATCCTTCAATACATCTAAAATACTGTTAACAAGCTTTACCCTAGTATCTCCGTCACAATTTCTTGAAACATCCCAAATATCTATCTGTCCTGCCAGTGCAAAGCATTTCATCATTTCTTTTGGATGCAGTTCCAGCCCATGTCCATACAACCAATTTAAAAAGAATTTATCTGTAATAGCATTCACCTTATCAGCACCATCTATTTTCCTGATACTTACTTCCTCATTAGTTCCTTCAACAGTTCTGATGGCTATCATTCCATCTACTTTTTTCTTCTTATTTTCAAAAACGTCTTTTCTGATATATGAAAACTTATCTCGGTCCTCATTAACATAAGATAGTTTTTCAACGTCAATATGATTATATTCCGCAGCATCCCTGCACAGCTTTTGCTCTGGGAAGGCAGGGTATGCATAAGCGCAGCCATCAGATGTTTCTACATCAATCACAGAAATATCATCTGCGATAAGTTTAGCGCCTTTTTCAATCAGTGCCATGGCTGTAGTAGATTTTCCACTTCCACTGTTTCCACATATGAGAATCGTCTTGTCACCCATCAAAAGAGTACTTCCGTGTAAAACAATCTTATTTCTCTGGGTCATCCCAAGTGCCACACAATTTCCAAGAAAAAAAGATCTTACAATACTTTCATCCACATCACTATATTTGGCGCATCTTATAGTTGTTTTATCATTCTCTGTTTTTATATCAAAATAGCCCGCCTGATTATAAAACCAAACCCCATTCTCAGTTAGGCCATATCCTTTTTTCTGATTTTGTCTGGCTTCGTCTGAATCTGAGTTTATACTGTTATTCTCCATCAGCATTTCTATCTCAGCACTATCTTCTGAAAACTCATCTATAGCTAATAACTGCGGAAATTCAATATTTGATTGTACCCTTAATCCATATAGTTCATAGCAATACATCACATACTATTCCTTCTAGATAGTTTCAAGAATCTTTTTATAGACTCTTTCGCAATTATTCTTGTCATGGTAAAAAAAGAACTCTTTCATCCGGTTCAAATACTCGGCCCCCATAGTGCATCCGTTATCTATGCACTTCTCAAGCTCACTGACAAATGTCTCATAGCTGGTTGCTACTGGTCCCACCCCATCTTCCTTGTAGCTAAATCCGCTCATATCAATATATGGGTTATTTTTAAAATATCTTCCATCATCGAACTGATAGTATATTACTGCCTTGCCTAAATAAGCGAAATCATAAACACACGAGGAATAGTCTGTAACAAGAATTGCTGCCTCTTTGTATAACTCTCTGTATGATTTTGTATAGATACTACACTTATCAGAAACCGGTAAAAGATCCTTAAATCTCTCCATTTCCGGATGTATCTTAATGCATAGCTTATATCCTCTTTTAGCAAGTTCATCTAATAGCTTCTCATCCGCCATAATACGGGAAAGCTCTGAATAATAATAGGATTTTTTAAACTCTTCCTCTGTACTGCCAGCCAGTTCAGCACGCCAGGTAAATACTATTACTACAAGCTTCTGAACATCATTTTCCAGAAGGTCAAATCTTGGAAAGCCTAAATTCCATATGTGGTCCCCGGAAATACTATACTCATCTCTACACCTGTTTAAACTTTCCTGCCTGCTAGCACACAGAAAATAAAAATTCTTATGGCAGACCTGTTCCAGCATTTTGACGATAGACTTCTCTGATATTCCATGCTGCAAAAAAATCTGCGGAGTCTCTGAATGTGACTCCATATGGATCAGCTGAGAGCTAATATGGCAATCACTGATACACAAAAGAATTTTGTACATAGGTGATCCATAATCTACAACCTTGCCGATTTCCTTCATCCTGGCGTAATCAGGACTGTCCTTGCTGATTGCAAATACTGAATTCACCGGCTTATCCTGCAAATACCTGAAAAAGGCTTCGCCATTGTCCCCAGCAGATCTTTCTCTGTCGCTAACAAGCCAGATATGTTTTCGGGAAAAAAGCCTTCCCACTCCCCTTATTGAATGAAATACTACCCTCTTAAGAAACATAATCTCCCCCACAAAAATTACTTTCTAAAATTCAAATTCAATCTATGGTAAATATCCAGCATTTTCTCAACATTGTCTTTGTCCGTACTTTCAAGTTGTTGCCTATGTTCCCTTGAAGTCTTACTACTTACCCCGCATATGCCTCTTACAACCCATGCTATTGGAAGTAAATAGGGTGCTTTATTTAACCATGCATATTTCTCCTTCATAAAATTGATGGATGGAAAATAGTAATGGACTTTGATATTTCTATTGCCTGCAGCAGTTTCTTTTGCAAGCTGCCCCCATACTCCATTTTCTCCCTTGCCATAGATACCGCTGTCCAGCATATAAGCAAAAAGATTTTCATAAAACTCAGGACATTCTATGCTGTCGAGCCAGATAAATGCAAGTTCTCGCATTTCCCTTTCAAAGTCCCTGATCCCGCACTTTTCCAGTTCCTTATCAAGGTACTCTTTATCCATCTGCTCTCCATATTTATTCACATAAATATAAATGTCCATCAGATTTCTGATACCACACCCGGTTTCAAAGAAATGCTTGGCCATATGTGCAATCAGATAAACATAGAAATCTTCATGACTAAACTCATAGGTATACTTTTTTCCATCTATGAGTCTTGCTCTAAAGTCATTAAAATATAAATGCTGGCTATGGCCTACACTTTCATCAAAAAGACACCAGTGCACTTCTACATAAAGATCATTCCCCTTGGTGAAGATCATGTGATGCTTGATGATGCCATGATTTTTATAGCCAAGCTTCTCCATAACCTTAGCAGCCTTATCTAAAGATTCATCATAGATAACAAGATCTATGTCGCTCATTTCTCTTATTTCAGGCGATGGATAGTCTCTTTTTATGATTGCCCCTTTTAGCACCTGATGGCGAATACCTGCTGCCTCAAGGGCATTGGTTATCTCAGTAAATGCCCCCATCTGCATAAAGGTCCTAAATGTGCTCAGCTTAAGTGCCTGCCTGATGGTATCAGCATGTTCTTCGTCTATGTCCAGCTTAATAAGCGAGCTAAATATCGGATAGCTGATTTGTCCAGTCTTAGCATAGCTCAGTAAATCATTAAGACTAACCTTTTCTGGAATTGGAGCAGGTTTTCTTTTTTCAAGACATGCCCTGATAAGTTCTGCATAATAAAGTCTGATATCAACTAATGTCTCAGCCATCTGTATTGTCCTCATTTTCCTGCGCTACTGCTTCGTCACTATTTTCTTCTGTACTATTCAATTCTTCATAGGTCTGCTCTTCAGGATTCTCTTCTGCAGCCTGTTCCTCATACTGCTGCACATATGCCATATCGCCGCCCTTTTGAGCCAGTTCCCTGGTATATTGCATAATATAATCTGCCCTGTTTTCAAAGAATGTATAAATATTATCTACCTGCATACTAAACTCAGTCTCAGAATATGAGCTGTAGAATCTTGAATGTGAATCCATCGCAGGTTTTTTCATAAGATTTGAATAGTACTCTATAACCTCTGTATAGTTTTCCTTACTGAAATTCTCGGCAATCAGCTTCTCCATGACTTCAACCATGCGATTACAGAACTCTTTATTCATCAGTAATGACTGAAATACCCTATCGCCATGAACCCCGGGCTGCATAAAGGTATTAATTTTATAGTTCTGCTTTCTGGTGCTGTTCATGGTATCTCCTGTGAAATCCATGAGCCATCTCCATCTTCCATCAGAGTAGCCAGTACCACTAGAATCAACGGTCTTCCATGTTGAAGTTCTTGTTGTACCTAGTTTTGAATTAGCCAGATAAATATTGCCACATACATATGTAAGATAACTATCAATATCCATCATCTCTTTAACATGCTCGTAGTTTTCAGGCACGCTCATATCGTTAGTGGTTATATATTCTGTCAAAGTTCTGAAGGACTGGTTATAGACACCATAATAATATTTTCTAATGTTAAGCCCATCTTCGCTTACACCATATTCCTTGGCAAAATATTTGGTATCATAAGGAGCCTTTAACATATACACGCCCCAGTATTCTCCATTTAGGAATAACACTACTGGAGTCATTTCGTAGGTTCCAACAGCTGTATCTTCCATAAGGCCATTAGCAATGTATTCTCTAAGCTTGATGTCCTCATCATCAAGGTTCTGCTGCACTATAAGCTCATAATTACCATCTATGTAATCAGGAAGGGATGAACCTACAAATTTCCATATAGATCCGTCCATAGTAATCTTGAAGGCTTTTTGAACAGAGTATACTTCGCTGTTGTAATAGATACCTATCTTTCCATCGCTCTCTAATGACTTGCCCTTAGAAGCTTCAAAAAAGGTTACCTGACAATCCTTTTTCTCTTTACTTAAATAATTGGCAAAGTTTCTGGGATGTGCCTCTCCCGCAATAAGCGCGTCATCATATCCTTTACCGGAAACATAAATACCGCTTTCATATCCGATCAGATCTTCCGGATCCATAGTGACTGAAATAATAGGAATATTTCTGTAGGATACGTCCCTTGCCATATCAATAAAGTATATCTGTGAAGCCTGTCCCGTGACCTTGCCACTTCCGTCTACTCTTATGGCATTGACCACCATGGCTCTGTCAATGGCTCCACCTGTATATTTTGCAGTCTGATAATGATCAAAAGCGATCTTCGAATATACAGCATCTGAGCTGGATGGCTTTCTGAGCATTATTGGTTCCACATATTCATCAGACTTTGTTGTTGGCATAGTACCATCTGTTGTGTAGTAAATCTTTTCGCCATTGCCTGCTTCCAGCGTAAGAGCAAAGGCCCCTGAGTAAAAGCCTGACGGTGTAGAAAACTTTATGCCATCAAAACTTACATATTCAAATTCATTTGCGTTATTTGCCGTTCCTTTAGTAGGAGACATAAATCCCATCTCCTTACTGTCTGCGTTCCTCTTTCCGTAGCTTTTTCCTGCGGTTATCTGCGGGAGCAGATATCCGGCAACATCATTGCCATCTTTGTCCTTAAGTGTGATTATATTAACCTTGGCATCTCCAGGGTTTTTCTTAAGGTCAATAGCGATGTACTGATTTTTATCAATTAAAGTTCCATCTCCTATAGTTCCGATTTCCTCCCCGGCAAGAAGAATCTTTATACCAGACAGATCAATTGAATCAGTTCCATAGTTGTATAGCTCAATATATTTTTCTGAAGAGGCTTCACTAAGTTCTATATAGTCAGTAAATACTTTTTCAGTTTCTGCTACAGTAGATGCCACTAGCTCGCTGTCATTTTCAAGCATCTCTGAAACCATCTCACTACTTTTCCTGGAAGCATAGATAATAAAAATCAGCAAACACAGACAAATGATGCTGAGTAAAATTATCAAAAAATCTTTTAGATTAAATTTCTTTTTCATGTTTCAAAATCCTTCTGTCTAAAATATGTAAGATCAGGGAAGCAATAATTGCTCCTATAAAGCCCCCGCTTAAGTTTGTAACCAGATCCGTTACTTCAAAAGAACCAGTCCCTGTCATAAGCTGAATACATTCTATTCCAAAGCTAAAGAGAAAGCTTAAAAGCGTACACATGACAATGTTTCGAATGTGTCCTTCTTCTTTCCTTAAAACTCTTATCAAAAAGCCAAATGGAACAAACAAAAAAACATTAAGGATGCTGTAAGCCGCCTGTTTCTGCCTAAACCATCCGCCCTTAATATATCCAAAATCCAAATGAGTTACTAT
>JAEEGL012575821.1_pt1 | contig 18603 bp, 20 predicted proteins | sample 9134231 | NCBI WGS metagenome assembly JAEEGL01 (sample SAMN16246548, study PRJNA631951) | gut metagenome | biome: gut microbiome; feature: rumen; material: fiber-attached | host: Bos | place: Iran: Karaj | collected 2018-10 | reverse complement strand
CGCTTCAAAGCCTTCCGCTTCAAAAGCAATCTCCTGATTTCCCAGGTGGGTCATGAAAAGCTGCTGCACGTAATAGTTGGGAGTCTTCACCACCTGATGGCCGTTAAACCAGATCAGATCCGGAGCCCAGTTTACATAATCCGCATTACATAGCAAGGGAGCATAGCATGCAAGACCCACGGCGGGAGCCTTCTCCAGATGGGTCATGTAAGCCGCCTCTGTCAGGGCGTTGTAGAAGGTGTTGCCCCAGGAAGCGAACTCTCCCAGGAAGACCTTGGGGCCATTGGGATCGTAGTCGTCGTAATGATGCATGTTGGCCAGGAACCACTCCGGGGAGGAGTAATAGTGCTCATCCACCAGGTCGGAGCCGTATTTGACGGCACTGCGCCAGCCCGCATCCCGGCCTTCGCCCACGGCAAAGGGACCGGCGGAATTGATGATCCGGATGTTCGGATACTTGTCCCGGATGGCCTGATGGAAGTAAGGATAGCGCTCAAAGAAGCCGTCGCCGATCTCTTCGTTGCCAACTCCGATGTACTTGAGGCCGAAGGGAGCGGGATGCCCCATGGAGGCCCGGAGCGCGCCGTACTTTGTGTTCTCGTCCCCGGTGGCAAACTCGATGAGAGCCAGGGTTTCCTCCACCCATTCGCCGATGTGATCTACATCCACGCCCTCGCCCTTGTGGGGATTGAAGCCGCCGGGCACCACAGGCAGGGGCTCGCAGCCCATATCTTCGCAGAAGCAGAAATACTCATAATAGCCCAGGCCCAGGGTCTGGTTGTAGCGCCAGTTGTTCCGGCGGGAAGGCCGCTCCTCCACGGGTCCCACCGTGTTGATCCAGCGGTACATGGAGTCCCGGGCGGTCTTGTCCAGGTTGCCGTCATGGACCAGGCAGCCTCCGGGGAAGCGCATGAAGCGGGGCTTCAGCTCCTGCAGAGCCTCGGCGATGTCCCGGCGCAGGCCGTTCTTCCGTCCCCGGAAGGTGTCCGCCGGGAAGAGGGAGACCATATCCAGGCACAGGTCTGTCCCAGCCGGGAAAGTCAGGACCAGACGGCCGGCGTGAGTCGTCTCGGAGGCAGTCAGGGTCAGGGTATATTTACTCCAGTTGTCGGCGGAGATGGGAAGGGCAGCGGAAGCTGTTACGGGACGGAGTGTGCCGCGGATGATGGAAGGATCTTCGCCGGGATCCTCCGAAGTGCCCCGTTCAGCCTCTTTGGATGCGGGGGCTTCGGAAAACTCTGCCACTGCCACAGTGATCTGGCCCTGCCCCTTGGCAAAGATGCTGAATTCATACTCTTTTCCGGCTTCCAGGCAGATGCCGGCGTTATAGCCTTCGTTGGCGATAAAACCCTCCCGGTCCGCATGCACATGGAGGTAGTGAGGGTTGTTAGAGTGGATGGGAGATGCGGTCTCCACATTCCAGCCGATCTCCGGGGACTTCCGCCAGGCGGTGAGAGAGTGGTACTCCTCCCGGTCGATGGGGGCGAATTCAAAGGAGCGGTTCTGAACCAGCTCGCCATAGAGGCCGCCGTCTGCAGCGTGGTTCAGATCTTCGAAGAAAATGCCGAAGAGATCCTCCACGTCCTTGGTGGGGCGTTGGGGGAACAGGGTGATGGTTTTCATAAGAAATCCTCTCTGAAATGAGATTTTGGCAGAAATCGAGTAGGTTGACTCCTACTCGATTTCGCATGCGAACATTCCGCACTTCGTGCTCCATGTTCTTACGCCCGGCAAATGGATTTGCATGCAAGCATGCATCCGCTTGCCGGGCTTGTGCTACAAACAACAGGACGTTTCCATGCTAGCACGAAACGTCCTGTTTGTCTTGACGGATTTTGCTCTGTTTGCGTCTTCCGCCGACCCTCTTATGAAAAAGAAAGCGTCAACGCTTTTTTTTATGATGTTGATTGTACAAGGGGAATGAAAAAATCTTGGAAAAAAACTGCCATGTATGTATAATCATATAAGGTTAGAAAAAACTAACCAATAGATTCATTCTGAGACGGGGAGATATCAAATCCCAAGCCCGCACCTGCTGAGTTTACCAAAGCCACAGTGGTCAGAAAGGGTATCGCCATACTGGTTTTTGCTACGGTGCTGGTGCTTATGGCAGAGCTCGCCGGAGCCGGGTCATTTCTGCAGGGCTTTCTCTTTGCGTTTGGGATGATGGTATGGATCGGTGCCTATGACACTTTCTTTATGGACTGGGTGCTGTTCGCAAATATGAAACGTTTCCGCCTGGAAGGAACGGAGCATATGGATAAGGAATATCACCAGAAGTGGTTTCACCTGAAAGGAATGCTCTTTCCGGGAATCGTGTTCGCTTTGATACCGGCGGCACTTGTCGGTGCGATCGTGATGTTCATCGGAGGCTGATAGCGCCAGGAGAGTTCTCAGGCCGGGAGGAAGACTCATCCTTCAAGATTATTCGGCGCCAAAGCCGATTCTCTGGCTCATGAATCACGCGGAAATGCCCCTGGCCAATCTGATCGGCCATGGCGATGTGGCTGCAAGATCCCTTGATGAGAACCGGGCATTTTGCGATGCGGCCGGTTTGAAGATTGAAAAACTGGAAAGGGCAAAGAAGTTCAGACTGCATCTTGTGGCGAGGAAGGAGAGGGCGTAAAGGGGAGCGATTAATGGCAGAAAGTTTGGGCAGGGATAATTGACATTTTGGAATGTCGCTATGTGATCTGGATAAAGAAACGAGGTTTACTACCGTACAGTCTGTGACTCAAGCGGCGTGCTCGTTTCTTTTTTGTTTTTTCTGGAAAGGTCACATGTCAAAATATGATGTTGAAATTGTATATATAACTATAGCAATTTATCTCAGTATGATAAAATGTAATAAGGCGAGATCGGTACTATATTAGCAAATAAATACATGAGAGGAACGGCTTCATGAAACAGCTAACGAATAGAGAATACGAAGTATATCGACAGTACATCAAAGATCAAGCGTACGGCAGAATATTAACTCCCGATGGCCTTCGGTTAATCTGCAGCGCGTTTGAAAACGACCCCGAGCAGATAGGAGTTCACATGCTACAGACCCTGGCAAAGTTTAGAAGTGAAGGAATTGTAAGGGAAAAATAGCCGGATGGAGATTAAGTCCAATATTCAGGACTGCTCACGAGTACAATTAATCGTAGAGATGCAGGGGCTCCGGGTGATGCCTCTTCGAAATACCAACCAAGGAGAAAAATTATGGCAGCAAGAAGTGCAAAAATCGATCAGAAAGCAGACCTTATCTGGGCAATCGCAGATAAGCTTACAGGAGTGTACAAACCCCATGAGTATGGAGAAGTAATACTTCCGCTTACTGTCATAAGAAGATTCGATTGTATCTTATCCGATACCAAGGATGCAGTCCTTGCCAAGTATGAGGAAGTGAAGAACCTTCCCATGAAGGATGTTCTTCTTCGGAAGGCGTCCGGGTTTGATTTCTATAACACAAGTAAATATACCTTCGAGCGGCTTATGGCTGATCCGGACAATATTGAGGATAACTTTAAGGATTGTAATTATTGTAAAAATCGTTTATAGTAAAAGCAGTTCATCTACCATGTGTAGAAGGAGTTCCTAAAGACGTTATGTTTTATACATAGCGTTTTTTGCTTTTAAATTAAGGTTTGCTTATATTTTGTTTTGAGGAAAGCCTGTGGATGATCATCCATAGGCTTTTTGGCATTCTATGTCATTTAAGAGACAAAGCGCTTGGGGAAGAAAACTTTAGTAGCAGCCAGGGCTGTTGGAAAATGGTATAATTGGTGCAAGCTTAAGAAACTAGAAGAACGATGGATTCCGGCAAGCTGGTGAGCAGGTTGTTTTAATCGATGATGACTATGAAAGCACGGTTGGGAGTCTGCTGTAAACGAAAGAGATGACGGGGAGGGACCAGGTCATGACAGAGATCAAAGCAATTCTCGGTGATATCACCAAGCAAACAGATGTTGATGCCATTGTAAACGCGGCCAATGAGTCCCTTCTGGGAGGTGGCGGTGTGGACGGTGCCATTCATCGCGCAGCCGGCCCTCGGCTGCTGGAGGAGTGCCGTACATTAAACGGATGCAAGACCGGCGAGGCAAAGATTACAGGAGCATATAATTTGCCATGTAAGTATGTCATCCATACGGTTGGACCTGTATGGCAGGGTGGAAAAAAGGACGAGGCCGTGCTCTTAAGAAACTGCTATATAAACTCTCTTTCAATTGCTAAAGAAAAGGGAATACGGACGATAGCGTTTCCTTCAATATCCACCGGTGTGTACGGGTATCCTGTTAACCAGGCAGCAACGGTTGCTTCATGTGCTGTGAACGATTTTTCCGAAGAGAACCCGGATGCATTCGATTTGATTGAATTTGTCTGCTTTGATGAGAAGACTCTGAATGCATATCAGGCGGAGATAGATGCACGGTGAGAAACGTATTTTGTGAATTGGAGACAATGAGATAGGAACGTATGACGGACTATCAGAAAGACTGGGTACAAAAGAAGAATGAACTCGTCTCCGCTATCCGGCAGCTGGGCTACCCGGAGGAACTGGGGGAGAGCATCGCGAAGCAGCTCGGCAGCCCCAGGGCCATGGAGCGGATGCTGGGATATCTGTATCACGAGAGGCCGCGAAATGTGGAGATTCTTGTGGACGAGGCGCTGGCAATAAGGTCAGACTTTGACCGGTGGAGAGACAAGAAAGCGGCTGAGGAATACAACGCAAAGTACAATGAGATGCTGTACTACGGGCTGGGGACGGAAGATGATGAGTAGGAAAGAAGGACCGGGAGACCGGTCCTTCTCTTTATGTCAAAAGGTTATTTGAAGGATGGATTTCGAGTTAGAAATTGTCTGTATATTGATGAGAATTCTGCTCGAACATGATAAAATAAGTGCTAGTTGGTTATACATTTTTACCATGCAAGGTGGGAATAGAAAACATGATCGTATACAGCGCCACGAAAGCACAATTCAATGATGATGTGAACCTGAACCGCATTTCGGATATCATCCTGCAGAATCTTCGGGAGAAGAATATTCCCGGTGGACAGCTCGCGGAATATCATTCCTGGCAAAACTCCCTGCACTTTATGCGATCAGCAATTGATGATCCGGAGATTCCGGATGATGTGGATGTGGCTATTGAATATCAGATTCCCCGGACGTCAAAGCGTGTGGATTTTATGCTCGCCGGAGCGGATGCGAACAACAGAAGTAACGTTGTCGTGGTGGAACTGAAACAGTGGGATAAGGCAGAGAAGGTGGATGACATCATGCAGCATAGTGTCCGTGCCTTTACCGGCGGTGCGAAACGAATGGTCAATCATCCATCTTATCAGGCATATGCCTATGCAGCCTTTATCCGTAATTCTTCCGAACAGGTTCAGGATGAAAGCATCGGGATTCGTCCCTGCGCCTATCTTCACAATTGTGATCCGTCATTTCGGGCTCCTTTGGACGATCCCATCTATACTCCCTGGTTGGAGGAGGCGCCGCTCTTTGACAAGAGCCAGACGCTCAGACTACGGAGTTATATCAAACAGTTTATTTCTAAGAAATCAGCTTCCGGAGATCTACTCTATAAGATCGACAATGGCAGAATACGTCCCTCGAAGGCACTTCAGGATTGCCTCGTATCTCTTATGAAAGGGAATGAGGAATTCATTCTGCTTGATGATCAAGCAGTGGTCTTTGATATGTGCAAGAAGATGATGGACGCATGTCGTAAAGACCTGCAAAAGCGGTTGATCATTATTCAGGGAGGCCCCGGGACCGGAAAGTCTGTCCTTGCGGTTAACTTGTTAAAGGAGTTCATCACAAAAGGACTGAATGCTGCATATTGCACCAAGAACAGTGCACCCCGTGAAGCGTATCAAAAACTGTTGGCGCAGTCTGATCTTAAGGCACAGGTGAATATCAAACAGCTCTTTCGATCACCCTTTGGGCTTTGTAATGCATCGCCAAATTTCTATGATTGCCTGATAGTGGATGAGGCCCACCGACTGGTTCAGAAGATGTACGGTGACTGGAATGGCGAGAATCAGGTGAAGGAATGCATCAACGCTTCGCTTTTCACAATATTCTTGATTGATGAGGATCAGCAGATTACTACGAAGGATATTGGATCTATTGAGGAAATTCGGAAATGGGCAGGTGTCTATGGTAGCCAAGTGATTCAGAATGAGCAGACCGTATTACAGTCCCAGTTCCGTTGTAACGGCAGTGATCAGTACATTCAGCTGATCAATAATATCCTGCAGATTGGGGAAGCGGTAGATATTGATCGTGGGGAGTTCAATTATGACATTCGTGTCTTTGATGATCCCAATGTCCTACGGGATGAACTGAGGGAGATCAACAAGATCAATAACAAAGCGCGAATGGTGGCGGGATACTGCTACGATTGGAACGTGAAGAATCACAGAGGTGATGTAGACATTTCACTCGAGAATGGATTCGAAGCAAAATGGAATCTGGAGAACGACAAAATCTGGGCCATCAATCCAAAGTCATACGAACAGGTGGGTTGTATCCATACTGCACAGGGATTGGAATTTGATTATATCGGTGTGTTTGTCGGACGTGATCTTCGGTATGATCCGGAGAGCGGCAGGGTTATAACAGACCGCAACATGATCTCCAAAGATGATAAGTCTTCCGGCATTCGTACGGCGAGAGCTGATGTTGCGGAGAGGCTGATCAAAAATACCTATAAAACCCTGATGACGCGGGGACAGAAGGGATGCTTTATCTATTGTGAGGATAAAGCACTGGCGGCATATATCCGCTCATTTTTGGGACATTAACCAGGAGGCAGTATGACACAGGAAACGATAGACAGAATTCGGAAGTTTACGGAGGATCGGGACTGGGATCAGTTCCACACTCCTGTGAATCTGGCAAAGTCCATTTCCATCGAGGCCAATGAACTGCTGGAATGCTTTCAGTGGAGTGATACGGATTATGATATTGATCATGTCCGGGAAGAACTGGCGGATGTGCTGGTGTACTGCCGGAATATGCTGGACAAACTGGGACTGGATGAAGACGAGATCGTGAATGCCAAAATGAGCAAGAACGAAACTAAGTATCCCGTGGAGAAAGCAAGGGGAAAATCGGACAAGTACGATAAGTTGTGAGAGCGGTCTTAGGAAAAAAGAATTCGATGGGTAAAAGACTAGGAAAGTAAAAAAGGTGAATATGTGAGTGAAAACTGTAAAGAGCTACACTGAATATACTAAACTATTAAAAATCACCTTTGGCGAATGTGAAAAAATGCCAGAGAAGAAGAACATTCAGTCTTTTATTGACTCAAATTCTCTATATGAAGACTGGAGTATTCTTGTCCCAGATGTGACTCAAGATATTCGTACACTCATTCTGAAGCCCAAGGCATACAACAGTTCACCAAAAAAGAAAAGGATTTCATCATATAAACAATATCTCGAAAAACTACATGACACATTTGGAATCCCGGAAACTATGCCGGATTCCTCCCAAATATCTGCGTTTATTGACGATTACGAGTTATATCGCGTGTGGGGGATTACGGAGAAAGATGTATCTAAGGATCTTCAGAGTTTTATTGATGGTAAATATGATGAAATGCGCCGTGATACAATTCTGGTTTATAAACCAGTTACTCATGTTGTAGTAAAGCCTCGTCCTATAACCCCTTCACGTCCGGTATCACCTGTCAATAACCAAACAACATATTCTAATCATTCTGGTACAATTGTTCATCGGTCAGACGTATATATGCCTCCCGTTACGAAGCGGGAAGAACCGAAAAGTGTAGAACCCACTAAATCTAAGAAGTCTGTAAAAAAGAAATCGGTTGTTAAAATTAAGCCGGAAAAAGAAAAAACCATATTCCTTGATGGAGATAATCATTTTGATGAGGGTCAGAAGGGAATCGAAAGACTTACGAAGAAAACCAAAGTTATAGCCGTATTTTCTCAGCCGGGTGCAAAAAGAAAGTTCGACAGAAAGTTTGGAGACAGACCGAACGTATCATCAAAACTTGTAGAACCCGGTGATCAGGCTGTTGATAACCAAATTAAGTCGGAGGCAGGACAACTGCTGAAAAAGGGCAATCAGGACATTACATTTGTGAGTCAGGATAAGGATTTTGTAGAGTTTAAAGACAGAAAAAAGAACGGAAAGAATGGGAACAGAATCACAGTTGCTAAATCCGTAAATGAAGGACAGTCGAAGAATAAAAAAAGTCGGTGATGCAAATATGGCTCCCGATTCTTCAACAGTTATCACTTAATGGCTAATCAAATAAGAAAAGGAGAACAAAAAACATGGCTATCAATTTTAATCAGAACTCGGTATTCAACCTGAAACCCATTGATGCAAGTGGAGTAAGAGATGAAGTTCAGGGACTGCTCATTCAGGGTGAGGAAATCATCTATGCATTCCAGACGATCCGTGACCAGGTGGTCTTCACAAACAAGCGGATCATTGCTATCGATGTACAGGGACTGACTGGTAAGAGAAAGTCTTTTGCGACAATGCCCTATTCCAAGATTCAGTATTTTGCAATCCAGACTCCGGGATTCATTGAATTATTCCCGGATTCCGAGCTGTTCCTTATGTTTACGAACGGCTTTACCGCAACATTCGAGTTCAAGGGACAGGTCGATATCGGTATGATTGGCCGGGTGATTTCGGAGTATGTTCTTGAGTGATTTTTCTTTTGAGCGAAGCGCTAACACGGCGTCTATGTTTTTTTGAGTTTATAAGTCTTTCAGTGTTCTATGACATGTGAAGAGGTCGGTCGGATTCTATAGTACCGCTGACCTTTTTTCTTATTTGGGAGAAAGGACAACCAACATGAGCAGCAAGATTCTTGAGATCAAGGACTACACGAAATCCTACGGCGGAGGGAAGGTCGCCGCGGATCATGTCTCTCTGACGGTGGAGGCCGGGGATATCTTCGGATTCATCGGGCACAACGGAGCGGGCAAGTCCACCACCATCCGCGCGGTCGTGGGCGTGCTGGATTTCACGGAGGGGGAGATCTTCATCGACGGCCATTCGGTGAAGACGGAGCCCATGGAGTGCAAGAAGATCACGGCTTACATCCCCGACAACCCGGACCTGTACGAGAATCTCACCGGCATCCAGTACCTGAACTTCATCGCGGATGTCTTCGGCATTGGGGCGAAGGACCGGGAAGAACGCATCAAAAAGTACGCGGATGAGTTTGAGATCACGGATTCCCTCGGGGACCTCATCAGCTCTTATTCCCACGGCATGAAGCAGAAGGTTGCCATCATCGGAGCCCTGATCCACAGCCCGAAGCTGCTGGTGCTGGACGAGCCCTTCGTCGGACTGGATCCCAAGGCCGCCTTCAAGCTGAAGGAGATCATGCGGGACATGTGCGAAAAAGGCACCGCCATTTTCTTCTCCACCCATGTGCTGGATGTGGCAGAGAAGCTCTGCAACAAGGTGGCCATCATCAAGCAGGGCCGGATCATCGATGTCGGCACCATGGAGGAACTGACGGAAGGTCATTCGCTGGAGGAAGCGTTCCTGGAGGCAGACAATGAAGCAAAGTAAAATTCTCCTGAAAACCCTGCTGCGGTCCACAAGCAGCCTTAACATCTACCGGTACACCACGGACAAAAAGAAAAAGGGCAAGATCGTCGGCGCCTTCATTGGCCTGGGGTTCCTGTATCTGATGATCATGGCCTACTTCATCGCAAGCTGCATCGGATACGGATATTACGGGATCATCGATGCCGCTCCCGTGCTGTGTGCGGAATCCATCAGCGTCCTCGCCTTCTTCTTTACGTTCTTCAAAACCAACGGTTATCTGTTCAACTTCAAGGAATACGATATGCTGATGGCCCTGCCCTTTGAGGCGAAAACGGTGGCGGCCTGCAAGTTCCTGTACATGTACATCAAGAGCCTCGGCTGGTACATGAGCATCGCCCTCGCCATGATGATCGGATACGGCATCTTCGCAAAGCCCGGGGTGCTGATCTGCATCCTCTGGATTGTGCTCGCCCTCGTCCTTCCCATCATACCGATGCTATTCGCGTCCTTCATCGGATTTCTCATCGCAAGGATCAGCGCGGGATTCAAGAAGAGCAACATCGTGCAGACGATCCTGACGATCATCTTCGCCCTGTTCGCCTTATCCAGCCGGTTCCTGCTGGAGGATATGTTCCGGAACAACAAGATGGAAGAGGTGCTGACGCAGATGAGCGATATCACGGACTCTGTGGCGGGCTTCTACCTCCCCGCGAGATGGTTCTCGGAAGCTATCGTGGAGGGAAAGATTTCCGGAGCTCTGCTCCTGATGGGAGTGTCACTTTTCCTGTTTGCCGTGGTCTTCGGGATCGTCGGCAGATCCTACCGGAACATCAACTCGTCCCTCAAGAATCACGCGGCTTCCAAGGCTTACAAAATGACAGCCCAGAAGTCCAAGAGTATCCTGAACACCATCGCCTTCAAGGAGTTCAAGCGGATGGTGGGCTCCACCACGTACCTCGTCAACGCAGGGATGGGGCAGATTCTATGCGTGATCGTCGGGATTGCCGTGCTGTTTATCGGATTTGACAGGCTGATCGCCATCGTCACCCAGGGGGCACCCGTGGACGCAAGCGTGATCAGGCCTGCGATCCCGCTCATCATCTATTTCTTCATCGGGATGGTGGCCACCACAGCGATCTCGCCTTCCATCGAGGGCAAGAATTACTGGATCGTAAAGAGCCTTCCCATCAGTCCGAAGACGCTGTATCAGGGGAAGATGTTGTTCAATCTGTACATCACGGTTCCCTTCATGGTCTTCGGGATCCTTTGCCTGTGCATCTCGTCGAAGACACCCGTGTCAGAAACGATCCTGTACGTCATCCTCGGCATCGCCCTCTGCGCCTTTTCCACGGCCTGGGGCTGCGTGTGCGGAGTGAAGCACCTGAAACTGGATTGGGAGAATGAGATTGAGGTCATCAAGCAAAGTGCCGCCGTGGCCATCTACCTGTTCCCCAATATGTTCGTCACCATGCTCCTCATCGTCGGCGTTGTGGCCCTCGGAATGCGGATGGACAACCGGCTCATCGCGGTGATCCAGATCCTTGTGGCGAGTGTGCTTGCGGCGCTGAGCTATGCGAGAGTGATGGCGCTGAGTCGGAGGTAACGATTATGTACGGAGCAATTTTGGGAGATATCATTGGCAGCAGATTCGAGTTTGACAGAGGCGGGCTGACGAAGGAGATCCTGGAGAAGATCATGGGGGACTATGATGAGTGGGTGAAAAACCGCTGAATTCTAGTGGCATAAAGAGAGCATCTGAGCTATTCTAAAAGAGGATGGTTCAGGTGCTTTTTGCGGTTTACCGGTGGATGGAGGATACGAAATGGGATTCTGGATTTTCATGCTCATAACGGAGTTGCTCATGCCCGCTATCATGATCGTGTTTGGTAGAGTTTTCATGAAAAATCCGCCAAAGTCGATCAATATGGTTTATGGCTATCGAACGAAGCTATCCATGCGGAATCAGGATACCTGGGATTTTGCACATAGGTACTTTGGTAAAATCTGGTATATCAGCGGTCTGGTTTTACTCCCGATCTCCGTGATCCCCATGGTCCTTGTAATGGGCAAGGGAGACGGACCGGTTGGCCTTGTCGGTGGGGCGCTTACCTTCGTCCAGATGATCGTTCTGATCGGGGCGATGATCCCAACCGAGATTGCGCTGTCGAAGAAATTTGATTCGGACGGTAATCCCCGCTGAGCCATGGGGCTGGGACAGTGGCTCATTTTTGCAAAAGGAAGAAAAATGAGGTGACTCCGAGCGTGAATGAGGGCGCTCAGGGAGTCACCTTTTTGCTGATGCCGGAAGAAGTACATTCTGTTGAAATCAACTCGACAATATACTCCCAAAGGAGTACAATAGAACCGTAATCAAATATCTATGAAACAGAGGCGGTTGAAATGATACTTTATCACGGTTCAGAGAACATCGTCGAGAAGCCGGCGTACGGAAAAGGAAAAAAGAATAATGACTATGGACAAGGTTTCTACTGCACCGAGTTTGAGAATATGGCGAGGGAGTGGGCGGTAGATGAACATAAAGATGGATATGTGAATCGTTACCGGCTGGATGAGACCGGACTAAGCATACTGCGCCTGAATGCCCCGGAGTATAGTGTTTTACACTGGATCACGTTGCTGCTGAAGAACCGACAGTTCAGCCTGGAAACTGCTCTTGCGAGGGAAGCATACAGGTATTTGTGCGATCAGTTTTCCATTGATCTTCGTGGTGTTGATGTCATCATTGGTTACCGGGCGGACGACAGCTATTTTTCCTATGCTGATGATTTTGTGAATGGAATTATTTCTGTCTCGCAGTTGTCAGCGGCGCTGAGGCTTGGCGAATTGGGTGAGCAGGTGGTTATCCGAAGTAAGAAGGCATTTTCCGCATTGGAATATTTGGGCAGTGAGCCGGTCAGCGCAGAGGAATGGTACCGGAAGAAGAAGGAGCGTGATACTCGTGCGCGAGGTGCATACCGGGCGATGAACAAGTCGGCATATGTGCCGGGTGAATTGTATATGGTCCGCATCCTGGATGAGGAGGTGAAGCCGGATGATCCCCGCTTACAATGAATTGTATCTGACAAATGCCCGGAAGAATCTGGCAACCAGCTTTGACTACGCGGTGTATACTTTGGGCTATTCGTTGGAGGAGTATTACGAGATGTTTCTCCGGAGCGGTGTAGCGACAAAGTTTGAGCACGGGGATCCGCGTCATGTAGTGGGCATGTCGGGCATCGAACTGGCGCTCAAGGTGGTAGAACTCTGTACCGGGACTTATGAGGTGAAAGAGCGGGTCTATCAGTCCGGAAAGAGCCCGGAATATTGGGCGGGCTGGGCGTTGGCATATTATCAATGGTACAGTGCCTGCTCCTTTGCGAGATTGCAGGAGGAGGTTCCAATCTCAGAGATTTTGCATATGTATGACAAGTACCATGAGATGGATATTGCCCGTTTTACCGAAAGAATGAATGAATTGCGGCAGGCAAAGCGAGTGTACACGTACCTGAGGCTATACCGGGAACGGTGTGGCTTCAGTCAGAGTGAACTGGCGGAATTGACAGGCATTCCGGTGCGGACAATTCAGCAGTACGAGCAGAGGCAGAAATCTATCAATCATGCGAAGGCAGAGTATGTGATCGCTCTGGCGAATGCACTGAATGTGCAACCCGCGGAACTGATGGAAGCTTGAACATGTCTGATCTATACAAAAACAAAGAAGAAAAACGTATGATTTTTATGGCATAATAAAAGCATCTGAGCTATTCTAAAAGAGGATGGTTCAGGTGCTTTTCATTTGGAATTTTTCCCGTGATGAATAAGAAAAATCAACCTGGCGATGGAAGAGCCATGTATGAATTGGAGATCCGTTATGAAGACAAGTACAAAACTGATCATCGCTGGCACAGCGGTTGGTGTTATTGTCGCCGGTGCTCTGGTAACAAGGCATTTTATCAAAGTTGATAAAGAGAACCATTCGGTTCAGATTATCGGTGGAGCGGATGGGCCGACATCTGTGTTCCTGGCGGGGAAGATTCCGGAGGACAGAAAACAGGCAGAGTACACATCCATATCCATGGAGGAGGCCAAGGAAGTTTTTGCCGCGCCGGGGACCTATATCATCCTTGATGTTCGACGGGCAGATGAGTTCGCGGAGGGCCATATTCCGGGCGCGATCAATGTTGCCAATGAAGACATCGGAACAGACCAGCCGGCTGAACTCCCGGATCTGGATCAGGTGATTTTCGTATATTGCAGAAGCGGACGCAGGAGCAAGGAAGCTTCCGCAAAGCTCGCAGCGATTGGATATACGAACATTTACGAGTTTGGCGGAATACTGGATTGGGATGGAGAAATTGAGAAGTGACGCCGGAAGAGTGACTGAATCCGGCAAGGAATCGGGAATGATCAAAGGGGGAAATACATGAAATCCTATTTTGTATGTAGCCTGTGTCATAATGGAATTCTTGGAGGGATCCTGATTGTTGAGGAGGACACCATCACATATAAAACAGGGAAGGTAACGATCGATTGGAAATACAGAAACCTTGTGCTGAATAGAGCCGATATTGCCTCATTAACGTGGAAATGGATCGTTTTTCCAGTTGCTACTTTTGAGATGAAATCAGGGGAAAAATACACGTTTCTGATCTTTAACAAATGGCGGTTTAAAAAAGTATACGACTAACTGTTGCCATTCCAGGGTTTTTGAAGAGTGTGGCAACCCTTTCGTCCTGGCGGTAGGGCTCCGAAGGAGCCGTGAAGCTTTATACTGTTGCCAAAACGCAGGATTTCATGACTTTGGCAACCGGTCTCAGAGAGAAAACAAGTTGCCAAAAAGGAAAATCAAGTGGATATGGCAACAAACCAAGGCGGAATCAGGCTTTTGAGGGCGCTTTCGAGGGAAAAAGAGTTGCCAAAAGCAAGAATCAAGCGGTTTTGGCAACAATCCGCCCGGAAGCCCCCCCGCGGACCGGCAACAATCCGCCCGGAAGCCCCCCCGCGGACTGGCAACAATCCGCCCGGAAGCCCCTCGCGGACTGGCAACAATCCGCCCGGAAGCCCCCTGCGGACCGGCAACAACCGCCCAACCCCGGTGGGAGGCACAGAAGAGCCACTCTTTCTCTTGACAGAACTTGTTACATCGGTTACAATCATTTTGTAACAAGTTTGTAATATTTGGCGATGCGTTCGCCTTTGGGGATAAATATGTTAGATCAGAAGAGAATTCATATCATTCTTGGGGGAGCTCTGCTGGGTGCAGGGCTTATTTTCTGCAATGGAGCCACTGCGCAGGCGGCAACGGGATCCGATGTGATCGCGAGTGCCGGAGTGGGATCCGTTCTGGACAGCATCCAGAGCACGGAGCAGCTGATCCTCCTGGCAGAGAAGAACCAGGGAGCATTTTACGGATACACCAATATCGGTATCGCGCACACCGAAAGCGGATACCTCAATGTCAGAGCAGAAGCTTCCACCAGCGGCAAACTGGTGGGCAAGATGGCCAGCAACGCAGCCTGCGAAGTCCTTGAGACGGTGGACGGCTGGGCACATATCACTTCCGGGGAAGTGGAGGGCTTTGTCAGCCTGGATTACCTCACCACCGGTGCGGAAGCTCGCATTCTGGCGAAGGATCTTGTGGACACTGTGGCAGTGGCAAACACTGACGGACTCAATGTTCGCGAGGAGCCCAACACCAATTCTTCCATTCTCACTCAGATCGCGAAGGGTGAGGAGATGGAGTATGTGGAGACCCTCGAGGACGGCTGGATCAAGGTTTCCATCGATGGCGAAGATGCCTACGTTTCCGCAGATTATGCAACTGTGGAAGAGAAACTGAACACCGCGATCACCATGTCCGAGCTGCTGTACGGCCAGGGTGTGTCGGATGTCCGCGTTAATCTTGTAGAGTATGCAAAGCAGTTCCTGGGCAATCCTTATGTCTGGGGCGGCACCAGTCTTACCAAGGGATGCGATTGCTCCGGCTTTGTCCTCAGCGTGTACAAGCACTTCGGTGTCACCCTGAGCCACCATTCCGGATCTCAGGCAAATGAGGGCACCAAGATCAGCTACAAGGATCTGCAGCCCGGCGACCTGATCTTCTACGGCAACTCCCGCGGAACCATCAATCACGTTGCCATCTACATCGGCGGTGGACAGATCATCCACGCAAGCAGCCCGAAGACGGGTATCAAGATCAGCAAATACAATTACCGTACTCCTCTGAAGTACGTCCGGATCCTCTCTGAGTAAGCAGAGGCGGAGCTTTGGGCAAAAGAAAAAGTGCTTTACAAAGCTTCCGCGGTATGGTAATTTATTGTAGTTGTTATAGCCGACACTCAGATGCAGGACACTCCGACCTCACCTTGGTGCCCGGCGATTCACGGAGAAGCGATTCTCCAGATTTCCATAGGAGGAAAACAAAATGATCTCTAAAGAGAAGAAGACCGCTATCATGAACGAGTACGCAAGAACTCCCGGCGACACCGGTTCCCCGGAGGTTCAGGTTGCAGTGCTGACCGCTAGAATCCAGGAGCTCACCGAGCACCTGAAGGCTAACCCCAAGGATCATCATTCCCGCCGCGGAATGCTGAAGCTGGTTGGTCAGAGACGTGGCCTGCTGGCTTACCTCAAGGAGAAGGATATCGAGAGATATCGTGCTCTGATCGAGAAGCTTGGCCTGCGTAAGTAATTTCTGCAAGGTAGCAAACAAGAGAGCCCGCTGAATGGCGGGCTCTTTTTTTGCCCTAGACTTTTTCGGCAAAATTACTTATAATGTCATAGGTTACTCGGGAACAAAAGGAGTACCGAGATTGCTGAAGAGCGGCAAAGCGCCTGGTTTTGCTTTTCCTCAGTAGTTTCGGAATCCCTTTGTTCCTGAAGATTATTCTTTTATAGGAGGAACAAAATGGCATACCAGACTTACGAACTGGAACTGGCCGGCAGAACCCTGAAGGTTGACATCAACCGCGTGGGTAAGCAGGCAAACGGCTGCGCTTTCATGCACTATGGTGACACCACCGTACTTTGCACCGCTACCGCATCCGAGAAGCCCCGTGATGGCATCGATTTCTTCCCTCTTTCTGTAGAGTATGAGGAGAAGATGTATTCCGTGGGCAAGATCCCCGGAGGATTCAATAAGAGAGAGGGTAAGGCTTCTGAGAATGCGATCCTGACCAGCCGTGTCATCGACCGTCCCATGAGACCCCTTTTCCCCAAGGATTATCGCAATGACGTGACCCTGAACTGCATGGTCATGAGTGTTGATCCCGAGACCCGTCCCGAGCTTGTTGCTATGCTGGGCGCGTCCATTTCCACCTGCATTTCCGACATCCCCTTCGACGGCCCCTGTGCTATGACTCAGGTCGGCATGATCGATGGTGAGTTCATCATCAACCCTTCCCAGAAGCAGTGGGCAGAGGGTGACCTGAAGCTGACCGTAGCTTCCACCCGCGAGAAGGTCATCATGATCGAGGCCGGTGCGAACGAGATCCCTGAGGCTCGTATGATCGAGGCGATCTACAAGGCACACGAGGTCAACCAGACCATCATCGCATTCATCGACAAGATCGTTGCAGAGGTTGGCAAGAAGAAGCACGAGTACACTTCCTGCGCAGTTCCCGCTGAGCTCTTCGAGGAGATCAAGAAGATCGTTCCTCCCGCTGAGATGGAAGAGGCTGTCTTCACTGATGAGAAGCAGGTTCGTGAGGAGAACATCCGCAACATCACCGCAAGACTGGAAGAGGCATTTGCTGAGAACGAAGAGTGGCTTGCAGTTCTTGGCGAGGCTGTATATCAGTATGAGAAGAAGACCGTCCGCAAGATGATCCTGAAGGATCACAAGCGTCCCGACGGCCGTGAGATCACTCAGATCCGTCCTCTGAGCGCTGAGGTTGATATCATCCCCCGCGTACACGGATCTTCCATGTTCACCCGTGGACAGACTCAGATCTGCGATGTCTGCACCCTGGCCCCTCTTTCCGAGGTTCAGAAGGTGGACGGCCTGGACGAGAACGTTGTCCAGAAGAGATACATGCACCACTACAACTTCCCTTCCTACTCCGTAGGAGAGACCAAGCCCAGCCGCGGACCCGGACGTCGTGAGATCGGTCACGGTGCACTGGCAGAGAGAGCACTGCTTCCCGTTCTGCCCAGCCCCGAGGAGTTCCCTTACGCTATCCGCTGCGTATCCGAGACCTTTGAGTCCAACGGATCCACCTCCATGGCTTCCACTTGTGCATCCTGTATGTCCCTGATGGCTGCAGGCGTGCCCATCAAGAAGATGGTTGCAGGTATTTCCTGTGGTCTTGTTACCGGAGATACCGATGATGATTTCGTACTGCTGACCGATATCCAGGGTCTTGAGGACTTCTTCGGAGACATGGACTTCAAGGTTACCGGTACCACCGAGGGTATCACCGCTATCCAGATGGATATCAAGATCCACGGTCTGACCAGACCCATAGTGGAAGGCGCTATCGCACGCTGCCGCGAGGCAAGGCTCTTCATCATGGATAACTGCATGAAGCCCGCTATCTCCGAGCCCAGACCTGAGGTCAGCAAGTACGCTCCCAAGATCATCCAGATCCAGATCGATCCTCAGAAGATCGGCGATGTGGTCGGCCAGCGCGGCAAGACCATCAATGCTATCATTGACGCTACGGGCGTCAAGATCGATATCACCGATGACGGCGCTGTTTCGGTATGCGGTACCGATGCGGATATGATGCAGGAGGCTGTAAGGCTCATCAATATCATCGTTTCCGATTTCGAAGAGGGAACGGTATACGAGGGCAGGGTCGTTTCCATCAAGGAGTTCGGCGCATTTGTCGAGTTTGCTCCCGGCAAGGAAGGCCTCGTACATATCTCCAAGATAGCCAAGGAGCGCATCAATCATGTGGAAGATGTGCTCACACTCGGCGACAAGGTTAAGTGCCTGTGCTTAGGACAGGATAAGATGGGAAGAGTAAGCTTCTCGATCAAAGATGTGAAATAAAAAAAGGGGCTCTTGCGAACCCTGCACAGATAATGAACGTAAAAGTAAGACTGCCGTTTCTTAAT